>Ga0207697_10000149_pt1 | contig 34272 bp, 28 predicted proteins | sample KBSSwiS5withPhiX_FD_184293 | JGI IMG/M metagenome (GOLD analysis project Ga0207697, IMG submission 184293) | Switchgrass rhizosphere microbial communities from Kellogg Biological Station, Michigan, USA, with PhiX - S5 (SPAdes) (version 2) | ecosystem: Host-associated > Plants > Roots >... | reverse complement strand
TTGCCGACGAGCTGCACGGCCACGTCGCCGCCGCCCTTGAACGGCACATACGTCATCTTCTTGCCGGTGGCCTTCTCGAGCGCAACGGTGACGATCTGGTCTTCCTGCTTCGAGCCCGTTCCCGCCATCTTGAATTGACCGTTCTGGCCGGCCTTGATCGCCGCCACGTAATCCTGCGCGGTCTTATAAGGCGTTTCGGCGTTCACCCAGAGGACGAACTCGTCGAGCGCCAGCATCGCGACCGGCGTCAGGTCCTTCCAGTTGAACGGCACGCCGGTGGCGAGCGGCGTGGTGAACAGGTTCGACAGCGTGATGATGATCTTGTGCGGATCACCTTTCGCAGCCTTGACGTCGAGGAAGCCTTCGGCGCCGGCGCCTCCCGCCTTGTTGACGACAATGAACGGCTGCTTCGACAGGTTGTGCTTGGCGATGACGCCCTGCAGGAATCTCGCCATCTGGTCGGCGCCGCCGCCGCTTCCGGCGGGCACGATGAATTCGACCGGTTTCGTCGGTTCCCACGCCGCCAGTGCAGAAAGCGGTTGGAGCGCGGCAGCGGTGCTGACGGCAATTGCGGCGAACAGTACGCCGCGGCGACCAATTGGACTCATGTTTCCTCCGGGAAATGAAAAAACCGACAGCATCTAATTATGGTGACCGGAAGCGCCGCTCCTTCGCGACGCGCGCTATCGAAGACGATCGTCCGGCGGACCGGACGATCGTCGACGTTCTTCTAGCTACGTTTCCTCCACCCTCTCCTCACTCGACTTGGATCGCGACATGGCCTGCACGTTCAAAGCAGGCCGGCGCCGCGCGCCCATTTATATTTCGCGCCCAGCACCGCGACCGGCATCTCCGTCGAATACGGATACGCGGGAATGCCGTGCTGGAACAGGTATTCGGCAGCTTCCTCGACCTGGACGTCGCCGGCGAGCGACGCGACGACGGGCTTGTGGATGCCCTGCGCCTTCATCTCGTCGACGATTTCCACGACGAGGTTGGCGAAGACCATCGGCGGCGTGACGATCGTATGCCAGTAGCCGAGGATGAGCGCATGGATCCGCGGGTCGGTCAGGCCGAGCTTGATCGTGTTCTTGTACGTCGCCGGCGGCTCGCCGCCGGTGATGTCGACCGGGTTACCCGCGGCACCGAACGGCGGGATGAACTTGCGGAACGCCGCGTCGAGGTCCGCCGGCATCGCCATCAGCGACAGCTTGTTGTCGACGCAGGCGTCCGACAGCAGCACGCCCGAGCCGCCGGCGCCGGTGATGATGACGACGTTCTCGCCCTTCGGCGTCGCGAGCTTCGGGATCGCGCGCGCGTACTCGAGCATGTCGCGAAGGCCCGGCGCGCGGATGACGCCGGATTGCCGCAGCACGTCGTCGTAGATCTTGTCGTTGCCGGCGAGCGCCCCGGTGTGCGAGCTCGCCGCGCGCGCGCCGAGACTCGTCCGACCCGCCTTCAGCATCACGACGGGCTTCTTCTTCGAGACGCGCTTCGCGACCTCGGCGAACGAGCGGCCGTCCTTCAGGTCCTCGCAGTGCATCGCGATGATGTGCGTGTTGTCGTCCTGCTCGAAGAACGTCAGCAGGTCGTCCTCGTCCAGATCCGACTTGTTGCCGAGGCCGACGATCGCCGAGACGCCCATCTTCGCGGAGCGCGAGAAGCCGATGATCGCCATGCCGATGCCGCCCGACTGCGACGACAGCGCCGTGTGCCCCTTGATGTCGTACGGCGTGCAGAACGTCGCGCAGAGGTTCTTCCACGTGTAGTAGAAACCGTAGATGTTCGGGCCCATCAGCCGCACGTTGTACTTGCGGCCGATGTCCTGGATCTCCTTCTGCCCTTCGACGTTGCCCGTCTCGGCGAAGCCCGACGGGATCAGCACCGCACCGGGGATGCCTTTCTCGCCGACTTCGACGAGCGCCTGCGCGACGAACTTCGCCGGAATCGCGAACACGGCGACGTCGATGTCGCCCGGGACGTCCTTGACGCTCTTGTAGGCCTTGTGGCCCATGATCTCGTCGGCCTTCGGGTGAATCGGATACAGCTTGCCCTGATAGCCGCCGTTGATCAGGTTCTTCATCACCGAATTGCCGATCTTGCCGGCTTCCGCCGACGCGCCGATCACCGCGACGGAGTCGGGCTTCATGATCCGGTTCATCGACTTGACGATGTCGTCGTGCGCGGGCCGGAATCGCGCCGGCGCCGGCTGCGTGTCGATGACGATCCGCACGTCCGCGGCCGTCGCATTCTTGTCGGTCGCGAACACCGGATTGAGATCGAGCTCGCTGATCTCGGGGAAGTCGCTGACGAGCTCGGACACGCGCTGGATCATCGTCGCGAGCGCTTCGCGATTGACGCCTGCAGCACCGCGCACGCCTTTGAGCATTTCGGCGGCGGCGATGCTGTCGAGCATCGACAGCGCGTCGTCCTTCGTTGCGGGTGCGAGCCTGAACGTCGCGTCCTTCAGCACCTCGACCAGGATGCCGCCCAAGCCGAAAGCGACGAGCTTGCCGAAGGACGGATCCGTCACGGCACCGATGATCACCTCCTGCCCGCCCTGCAACATCTGCTGCACCTGCACACCGGCGAGCGTCGCCTTGTCGTTGTACTTCTTCGCGTTGGCCATGATCGTCGCGAAACCCTGCTCGACGTCCGCTGCGCTCTTGATGCCGACGAGCACGCCGCCCGCCTCTGTCTTGTGCAGGATTTCTGGCGACACGATCTTCAGCACCACCGGGAAGCCCATGCCGGCGGCGAGCTTCGCCGCTTCCGCCGCGGATTTAGCGACGCCTTCCTGCGGCACCGGAATGCCGTACGCGTCGCAGACCAGCTTGCCTTCGGGCGCCGTCAGCGACGTACGGCCCTCGGACTTGACCTTCTCGATGATGCTGCGGACCGCGTTCTTGTCGTGCGCCATGTGCTCTTATTCCTCGCCGTTTCCTTGATCTTGCTGCGGTGAATCGTCGGGCTCTGCCCGCGATTCGCCGGAAGAAAAATCGGCCAAAAGTAGGGGTGTACTTTTGGCCGTCAAATTACCTTCTCCGCCCGCAGCGCATCGATCTGTGCGCGCGTGTAGCCGAGCTCGTCGAGCACTTCGTCGGTGTGCTCGCCGAGCAGCGGCGAGCGCGTGACCTCCGTCGCGCTGTCGGACATCTTGATCGGGTTGCCCACCGTCAGGTACTTGCCACGCTTCGGGTGATCGACCTCGACGACGGTGCCGGTCTTGCGCAGCGACGGCTCGTCGGCGAGCTCCTTCATCGACAGGATCGGCCCGCACGGGATGTCGTACTTGTTGAGCAGGTCCATCGCCTCGAACTTCGTCTTCGTCATCGTCCACTTCTCGATTTCGCCGAAGATCTCCATCAGGTGCGGCAGCCGCCCTTTCGGCGTCGCGTAGCGCGGGTCGGTCAGCCACTCCTCGCGACCGATGACCTTGCAGATGTCCTTCCACACCGGCGCCTGCGTGATGAAATAGATGTACGCGTTCGGATCGGATTCCCAGCCCTTGCACTTCAGGATCCATCCGGGCTGTCCGCCGCCGGACGCGTTGCCGGCGCGCGGAACCGCATCGCCGAACTCGCCGTTCGGGTACTGCGGATACTCTTCCATGACCCCGGTGCGCGCGAGCCGCTGCTGGTCGCGCAGCTTGACGCGACAGAGGTTCAGCACGCCGTCCTGCATCGCGGCAAGCACGCGCTGGCCGCGGCCACTCGTGTTGCGCTGATAGAGCGCCGCGACGATGCCGAGTGCCAAATGAAGCCCGGTTCCGCTGTCACCGATCTGCGCGCCGGTGACAACCGGCGGACCATCGTCGAACCCGGTCGTCGACGCCGAGCCGCCTGCGCACTGCGCGACGTTCTCGTAGACCTTGCAATCCTCGTACGGGCCCGGGCCGAAGCCCTTCACCGACGCGACGATCATCCGGGGATTGAGCTCTTGGATGCGCTCCCACGTGAAGCCCATGCGGTCGAGCGCGCCCGGGGCGAAATTCTCGACGAGCACGTCACATTGCTTGACGAGGCCTTCGAGAACCTCCTTGCCCTTCGGATGCTTGGCGTCGACGGTGATCGACCGCTTGTTGTGGTTCAGCATCGTGAAGTAGAGGCTGTCGACGTCCGGGATGTCGCGCAGCTGGCCGCGCGTGATGTCGCCTTCGCCGGCGCGCTCGACCTTGATCACGTCGGCGCCAAACCAGGCGAGCAGCTGCGTGCATGTCGGACCCGACTGCACGTGCGTGAAATCGAGAATCCGAACCCCGTCTAACGCTTTCCCCATCGCAAACCCCTGTAGCCTCGCTTGCCCGCGCGTCAAGCATTGCGCTCTCGCGCACCTGGATTACCGCTCGTTTCGAGCACTCGGTCGGAAAATGGGGCGACGCAAACGGTGATGATGGTGAGCCCATCCTCGGGCGATCGCGGTGCCGCGCGGACGCGCGGTGCGAACACCCATCTCCTCCGTCCACGCCTGCCCGTTCACGTCCGGGTCGAATGACGAATGCCGCATAAGGTATGTGATATACCAGGCGTCGTCAATGATTCGTCACGCCTGCGCCGCAAACCCGCTCATTTGCTCTTCGCCGTCGGATTGAGGCTCGTGATGCGACCACTCTCAGTGCCGGCCCGCTCGTCGATGATGGCGTTGATCAGCGTGGGACGCCGCGACCGCACGGCCTCTTCCAGCGCCTTGCGCAATTCGTCGGGTGTCGTCGCGTGGACGCCCACACCGCCGAACGCCTCCATCAGCTTCTCGTAGCGAGCGTCCTTGACGAACACCAGCGGAGAGGGGTCCTGGCCGCCGGTCGGATTCACTTCGTCGCCGCGATAGACGCCGTTGTTGTTGAGGATCACCACGCAGACCGGCAGCTTGTAGCGGCAGATCGTCTCGACTTCCATGCCCGAGAAGCCGAAGGCGCTGTCGCCCTCGACGGCGATCACCTGCTCGCCGCTGACGACGGCGGCGGCGATCGAGAATCCCATGCCGATGCCCATCACGCCCCACGTACCCACGTCGAGGCGCCTGCGCGGCTGATACATGTCGACGATGCTGCGCGTGAAGTCCAGTGCGTTGGCGCCTTCGTTGACGAGCATCGCGCTCGGGTTCGCCTTGATGATGTCGCGCACGACGGCGAGCGCGCTGTGAAAATTCATCGGCGACGGATTCTTCGCGAGCGTCTCCGCCATCTTCGCGATGTTCTTCGTCTTCCGTTCGGCAATCGCGCCGGTCCAGTCCGCCGGCGGCCTGGACCAGCCCGAACCGATGCCCGCGAGCAGCGCCGACACGCAGCTGCCGATGTCGCCGACCACCGGCGCATCGATGCGCACGTTGCTGTCGGCCTCCTGCGGCGAGATGTCGATCTGGATGAACTTCTGCCCGCCCCATTGCTTCGAGCTCTTGCCGCCCCACGTCTTGCCCTTGCCGTGCGACAGCAGCCAGTTGAGACGCGCGCCGATCAGCATCACGACGTCGGCTTCGGGCAGCACATACGAGCGCGCCGCGGCGGCGGATTGCTCGTGCGTGTCGGGCAGCAATCCCTTCGCCATCGCCATCGGCAGGTAGGGAATGCCGGTCTTCTCGATCAGCGCGCGGATGTCGGCGTCGGCCTGCGCGTAGGCCGCACCCTTGCCGACGATGATCAGCGGCCGCTTGGCACCCTTGAGCAACTCGAGCGCGCGCGCGACGGACTCCGGCGCCGGAATCTGGCGCGGAGCCGGATCGACGACCTTGATCAGTGAGTTCCTGCCCGTTTCGGCATCGATCGACTGCGGGAACAACTTCGCCGGCAGGTCGAGGTAAACGCCGCCCGGGCGGCCGGAGACGGCAGCCCGGATTGCGCGCGCGACGCCGATGCCGATGTCGTCGGCGTGCAATACGCGAAAGGCCGCCTTGGCGAGCGGCTTGGCGATCGCGAGCTGGTCCATCTCCTCGTAGTCGCCCTGCTGCAGGTCGACCACCTCGCGCTCGGACGAGCCGCTGATCAGGATCATCGGAAAGCAGTTGGTCGTCGCGTTCGCGAGCGCCGTCAGCCCGTTGAGAAAGCCGGGCGCCGAGACGGTCAGGCAGATGCCGGGCTTCTGCGTCATGAAGCCGGCGATCGACGCCGCGTAGCCGGCGTTCTGCTCGTGGCGAAACGAGATCACGCGAATCCCGGCCGCCTGCGCCTTGCGCGTCAGGTCCGTGATGGGAATGCCGGGGAGACCGAAGATCGTATCGATGCCGTTGAGCTTCAGCGCCTCGATCAGCAGGTTGAAGCCATCGATTTCAGGCTTCGGCTGAGCATTGGCCTGCGCGCCGCCCGTGGCCGGGGCGACCGGAGCAACCGCGGGTGCCGCATCCTTGCGCGCTGTGGTGACGTTATCCATTGGGACCTCCAGAGATCGAACCGGCGCGGCGCGCCTCACGTTTTGTCTGTCCCGAAGCGGCCCGAATCCGCCGGCCGAGTATGGGCTCGCCAGCGCGCCGCGCGGATCGATTGTCCGCTGCCTCCAAAGGACAGGGCGACAAGGTATGTGATATACCAGGCGCCGTCAACCTGGGATCCGTCTCAGCGCGGCGACCCGCCTGTGATCGCGTCCAGGTCGCCCGCTTCGGCAATGAGCCGCGCACCGTCCGCCAGCAGGAACGCCCGAAACGCAGCCGCGATCGCCGGCAGCCGTTTCTCCGCACGATGGACGACGTACCAGTGCCGCCACGCCGGGAAGCCGTCGACGTCAAGCACGACGAGGTTCCCCGCGCGAACGTCGAGCGCGATCGCGTGCGACGACAGGAACGACACGCCCATGCCGGCGATGACCGCCTGCTTGATCGTCTCGTTGCTGCGGATCTCCATCGCCGCCTTGATGTGCGGCGTGTCGCGGCCGAACGCGTCCTGCATCGAGCGGTAGGTGTCGGAGCCCTGCTCGCGGACGATGAACGTCTCCTGCAACAGGCGCTTGCGCGAAATGTGGCGCCGGCCCGCGAGCGGATGGCCGGGTGGCGCGACGATCACGTACGCATGCGGCGCGAACGCCGTGCGTACCGTGTCGGCGTCGTCGGGCGGCCGCACCATGATCGCCAGGTCGGTGAGATTGTCCGCAAGCTGCCGCAGCAGCGCCTCGCGGTTGTGCACGGCGAGATTGAGGGTGACGCCCGGGTGCTGCTCGGCGAATGCGGCGAGCAACCGGGGAAAGAAATAATCGCCCGCGCTGATCACCGCGACGTTGAGCTTGCCGCGCGCGCCGCCCTTCAACTGCGCCATCGCCTCGTCCGCCTCGCGGAACAGCTCGGCAATCCGGCGCGCGTAGCCCAGCAGTTCCCCGCCGGCCGCCGTGAGTTGCAGCTTGCGGCCGACACGCTCGAAGAGCGGCAGCCCGGCGTGGCCTTCCAGCGCCTTGATCTGCGCCGATATCGCGGGCTGCGTCAGGTGCAGGTCTTCCGCCGCCCGCGAAAAGCTCATCCGGTCGGCAACCGCAGTGAAGATCGCGAGTTGGCGCAGGGTTGCGTGACGCATCCTCAATCATAACCTTTACGTTATGCTAACCCCAACAAAAACAAGCTTTCATTTATGGTTCGACGAGATTAGCCTGGAGGTCCGGCTAAACCTTCCCTGCGAGAGAACACCATGACCGTCGAAAAGCGCGAAATCCTGCAAGCCGACTGCGAAGCACTGAATGCCGCGTTCGACGAGCTCGGCTTCGAATGGCAGTGGGACCCCGACCTCTACGCGTCGCTCGCAACCATCGAGGACGAGCGCGAGCGTGTCGGTGCCTACCTGCGCCAGAACCAGCCGCATCTGCTGCAGGTTTACGACGTCGGCCTGCTGTGCGACGCGATCCTCTCCGCACGTCACCGGCACGCCCACCCGATGGCGGCCGCCGCCTGACGCATGCCCTGCGCGGAGCGGCAGGGGTTGCCGGAGCCGCTGGCGCAGCAGTACCGCCGTAATCTATCCTCCGTCGTGGTTTTTGGTATATAAGATACCCAGAGCCGCCGGAACAAAGCGCTTGCCGCGATGGTTGCGGACATTCGCTGCCGGCTTCGTCACGGAGGAAAGTACCAGTGTCCACGCTCCCGGGAGCGGGTGGGCCAGCAGTCCCGCTGGCCCTGCAGCCGCTCTCGACCAACGTCAGCTTCAAGGACCAGGCCTACGCGGCGCTGAAGCAGGCGATCATGGACGCCGACATCTACTCCCATTCGGAGGAGTTGCGGCTGGACGAGCGGCAACTCGCGCGCTCGCTCGGCGTGTCGCGGACGCCCATCCGCGAGGCGATGACGCTGCTCGAGCAGGAAGGCTTCCTGCGCACGCTACCGCGCCGCGGCATCTTCATCGTCCGCAAGACCAAGCGGCAGATCATCGAGATGATCGAGATGTGGGCGGCGATCGAGAGCATGGCCGCCCGACTCGCGACGGTAAACGCGTCGGACGAAGAAATCGCCGCGCTGCGGACAATGTTCGACGAGTTCCGGAACTCGACGCCCTCCGACCACATCCATGAATACTCGGATGCGAACATCGCGTTCCATCAGGCGATCATCCGGCTGTCCGGCTCGCACCTGATGGGGAAGACCATCGAGAACCTGTTCATCCACGTGCGCGCAATCCGCCGGCTGACCATCTCCCAGAGCGACCGCGCGGCACGTTCAATCGTCGATCACATGCGAATCATCGAAGCGCTCGAACGCCGCGACACGGAACTCGCCGAACGGCTGGTGCGGCAGCACTCACTGGACCTCGCCGCGCACGTCGACAAGTACTGCGATTTCCTGGACTAGGCTGCGCATGACGACCGATTCGGTGATCGTCGACACGACACTTCTACGCGGCAAGCGCGGCGTCAAGGGACGGCCGAAGGGCCGCGCCGTCGATGCGGACGCGCTCGCCGACGTCAGGATGCTGCTCGGCGACGCGCCGCGCGAGCGGTCGCTCTTGATCGAGCACCTGCACCGGATCCAGGATGCCCGCGGCTGCATTCCGGCGACGCACATCGTCGCGCTGGCGCAGGAAATGAAGCTCGCGATGACCGAGGTGTACGAAGTTGCCTCGTTCTATCACCACTTCGACATCGTCGACACCAACGAATCCCCGCCGCCGCCCGTCACCGTGCGGGTCTGCGAAACGCTGTCGTGCCATATAGCGGGTGCGAAGGAGCTCCTCGACAAGCTGCCGAACGCGCTCGGTCCCGACGTTCGCGTGGTCGGCGTGCCGTGCATCGGCCGCTGCGAGTCCGCGCCGGCCGTGTGCGTGGGGCACAACGCTTTCGGCCATGCGACCGTGGACAAAATCGCAAGCTGTGTGTCCGCCGGGAACATCGAGGCCCCCGCACTGGAAACGCTCTCCTATGCCGACTATCGCGCGCGCGGTGGCTACCAGACGTGGCTCGATTGCGTGAATGGCAACCGCGACGTCGAATCCGTTCTGCGAACGATGGACGATTCGGGCCTGCGCGGGTTGGGCGGCGCGGGCTTCCCCACGGGGCGGAAGTGGCGGATCGTCCGCGCCGAGCCGGCGCCGCGGCTGATGGCCGTGAACATCGACGAAGGCGAGCCGGGAACGTTCAAGGATCGTTATTTCCTCGAGCACAGTCCGCATCGGTTCTTCGAAGGAATGCTGATCGCCGCCTGGGCGGTCGGCATCGATGCGATCTACATCTACCTGCGCGATGAATACCATGCGTGCCGCGAAATGCTCGAGCGCGAGCTCGCGCTGCTGATGGCCGATCCGCCGGCGACGCTGCCGGAGATCCACCTGCGCCGCGGCGCCGGCGCCTACATCTGCGGCGAAGAGTCGGCGATGATCGAATCGATCGAGGGCAAGCGCGGCATGCCACGGCTTCGTCCCCCGTATGTCGCCCAGGTCGGCCTGTTTGGGCGCCCCACGCTCGAGCACAACATGGAGACACTGTTCCTGGTGCGCGATCTGGTCGCCATGGGCGTCGAATGGTTCACGCGGCACGGACGCAACGAACGCAAGGGGTTGCGTGCGTTCTCGGTGTCGGGTCGAGTGAAGAATACGGGCGTGCACGTTGCGCCTGCGGGCATCACCGTCGGCGAGCTGATCGACGAATACTGCGGCGGCATGCAGGACGGGCACACGTTCTACGCGTATCTGCCCGGCGGCGCGTCGGGTGGCATCCTGCCGGCTTCGATGGGCAACATCCCCCTCGACTTCGACACGTTGCAGCCGCACGGATGCTTCATCGGCTCGGCTGCGGTGATCGTGCTGTCGCAGCATGACCGCGCGCGCGATGCGGCGCTGAACCTGATGCAGTTCTTCGCCGACGAATCCTGCGGCCAGTGCACGCCGTGCCGCGTGGGCACCGAGAAAGCCGCGGGTCTGCTCGCGCAAAAGACGTGGGACAAGCCGTTGCTCGACGACCTGTCGCAGGCGATGATCGATGCGTCGATCTGCGGCCTCGGCCAGGCTGCACCCAATCCGGTCGCGTGCGTTTTCAAGTACTTCCCGCACGAACTGTCCGAGGAGCACCGATGAACGCGCCGCACGAAACGTTCGTTGCAGAGGCGATCGCCTTCAGTCTGAACGGGGCCGACGTCGCTGCCGCACCCGGCGAAACGATCATCGAGGCGGCGGACCGCCTCGGCGTCGAGATTCCGCGGCTCTGCTACAAGCCCGGCTATCGGCCCGACGGCAACTGCCGCGCGTGCATGGTCGAGATCAAGGGTGAGCGCGCGCTGGCGCCGTCATGCTGCCGGCAGCCGACCGCGGGGATGGTCGTTTCGAGCAACAGCGCACGCGCCGTGCATTCGCAGAAGATGATTGTCGAGCTGCTCGCGTCCGACATGCCCGAGCGTTCGTACAAGACGGACTCCGAGCTCGACTACTGGCGCCGCGCGCTGAACATCGGCACGCCGCGCTTCGCCCGTCGTGCGCAGCCGGCGGCCGACGTGTCGCACCCGGCGATGGCCGTGAATCTCGACGCGTGCATCCAGTGCACGCGCTGCGTGCGCGCGTGCCGCGAGGAGCAGGTGAACGACGTCATCGGCTACGCGTTCCGCGGCGCGCACTCGAAGATCGTGTTCGACCTCGACGACCCGATGGGTGCATCGACGTGCGTCGCGTGCGGCGAGTGCGTGCAGGCATGTCCGACCGGGGCACTCGCGCCTGCTCACGACGCGTTCGTGCAGCCGATCGACAGCAAGGTCGCGTCCGTTTGTCCGTACTGTGGCGTCGGCTGCCAGATCACGTACAACGTCCAGGACAACCGGATCGTTCATGTCGAGGGTCGCGACGGTCCGGCGAACCATCAGCGCCTCTGCGTGAAGGGCCGCTTCGGTTTCGACTACGTGAGCCACCCGCATCGGCTGACGAAGCCGCTGATTCGCAAGCCGGGGATGCCGAAGTCGGCGGACTTCACGATGAATCCGGCGGATCCACTGTCGGTATTCCGCGAGGCCTCATGGGATGAGGCGCTGGCACTGGCCGGCGGCACGCTCAGGCGCATCCGTGACACGCAAGGGTCACAAGCGCTCGCCGGATTCGGTTCCGCGAAAGGCAGCAACGAGGAAGCGTACCTGTTCCAGAAGCTCGTCCGCACGGGTTTCGGCACGAACAACGTCGACCACTGCACGCGGCTGTGCCACGCGTCGAGCGTCGCCGCGCTGCTGGAGGGGATCGGCTCGGGCGCCGTCTCGAATCCGGTGATGGACGTCATGAAGGCGGACGTCGTGCTGCTCATCGGCGCCAACCCCGTCTCCAACCATCCGGTCGCGGCAACGTGGATCAAGAACGCCGTCAAGAACGGCACGAAACTGATCCTCGCCGATCCGCGCCGATCGGAGCTTGCGCGGCACGCGACGCATTACCTGCAGTTCAAGCCCGACAGCGACGTCGCGATGCTGAACGCGCTGATGCACACGATCGTCGAGGAAGGTCTCGTCGCCGAGTCGTTCGTCGAGGACCGGACCAGCGGCTATGCGGAGCTCCGCGCGAACGTCGCGCAGTTCAGCCCTGAGGCGATGGCGCCGGTCTGCGGGATCGACGCCGCCACGTTGCGCACGGTCGCACGGCTCTTCGCCCGGTCGCGCGCGTCGATGATCCTGTGGGGCATGGGCATCTCGCAGCACGTGCACGGCACCGACAACGCACGCTGCCTGATCGCGCTGTCGATGATGACGGGCCAGATCGGACGACCAGGAACCGGCCTGCATCCGCTGCGTGGACAGAACAACGTGCAAGGTGCGTCCGACGTCGGGCTGATCCCGATGATGTTTCCCGACTACAGCCGCGTGGACAACGGCTCGATGCTGGCGAAATTCGAAGCGCTGTGGGGCGCGAAGCTCGATCCGCGGCCCGGGTTGACCGTCGTCGAGATCATGAACGCGATTCACGCCGGCACGATTCGCGGCATGTACATCATGGGCGAGAATCCCGCGATGTCGGACCCGGACGTCGACCACGCGCGGCAGGCGCTCGCCGAGCTCGAGATGCTCGTCGTGCAGGACCTGTTCCTCACGGAGACCGCGTACCTCGCGGACGTCGTGCTTCCCGCGTCGGCCTTTCCCGAGAAGACCGGCACGTTCACCAATACCGACCGCTCGGTGCAGCTCGCCCGCAAAGCGCTGGAGATGCCCGGCGACACTCGCCAGGACCTCGACATCATCGTCGCGATGGCGAGGCAGCTCGGGCTCGACTGGCGATACTCGCATCCGCGCGAAGTGTTCGACGAGATGCGCCAGGCGATGCCGTCGATCGCGGGCATCACGTGGGAGCGGCTCGAACGCGAAAGCGCGGTGACGTACCCGTGCGAGCGCGAAGGCGATCCCGGCCAGTCCGTCGTGTTCACCGAGCAGTTCCCGACGGCCAGCGGACGCGCGAAGCTCGTCGCCGCACAGATCATTCCCGCCGCGGAAAAGCCCGACACCGAGTATCCGTTCGTGCTGATCACCGGGCGGCAGCTCGAGCACTGGCACACCGGCAGCATGACGCGGCGCAGTCGATCGCTCGACGCGATCGAGCCGTTCCCCGTCGCATCGATGAACTCGGCCGACCTGCGCGCGCTCGGCGTCACGCCGGGGAATCCGGTCACGATCGCGTCGCGCCGCGGCAGCGTGTCGCTGTACGCGCGCGCCGACGACGGCACGCCGTGCGGCAGCGTATTCATCCCGTTCTGTTACTACGAGGCGGCGGCGAACCTGCTGACCAATCCGGTGCTCGACCCGTTCGGCAAGATCCCCGAGTTCAAGTATTGCGCCGTGCGGGTCGCCGAGGGTGGCACGCCCGCACCGATATCCGGCTACGGCCAGCCGGCGACAGCTTGATGTCGCTTCGATGCTACGAGCGCGCCGCGCGGTGAGCGCTACGCGCGCGGCCGCACATCGGGAATGTCCGCGATGAGCATCGGCGAAGGCATGACGAAGAGCCGGATGGAGGCGTTCAGCGACGGCGTGATCGCCGTCATCATCACGGTCCTCGTGCTCGAGCTCAAGGTGCCGCACGACGAGAGCCTCGAAGCGCTCACGCCGCTGATCCCGGTGTTCCTGAGCTACGTATTGAGCTTCATCTACGTCGGCATCTACTGGAACAACCACCATCACATGCTGCACGCGACGCGACGCGTGTCGGGCCCGGTGCTGTGGGCAAACCTGCACCTGCTGTTCTGGTTGTCGCTGATTCCGTTCACGACGGCGTGGATGGGTGAAAATCATTTCGCCGCAGCGCCTTCCGCGCTGTACGGCGCCGTGCTGCTGATGGCGGCGATCGCGTACTGGGTGCTCCAGCAGCGGATCATCGCGGCGGAAGGGGACGACTCGTTCCTGCGCAAGGCGATCGGCAGCGACTGGAAGGGGAAGGTGTCGCCCGTCCTGTATGCGGTCGCGATTCCTTTGTCGTTTTGGTCGCACTGGATTGCGCAGTCGATCTACGTGCTGGTCGCGCTGATGTGGCTCGTTCCCGATCGGCGGATCGAGAAGGCCGTCCCGACCGGCAGGGCCTGATCGGATCTTCCTCGCGCGGCAGGCCTCTCGTCGCGAACAACGCACGCGGGCTACGCGTCAGCCGCGGATCGCCTTCCACAACATGTAGCCGCCGAGCAGGTACAGCAGCGCGGCGAAAGCGCGCCGCAGCTTTGCGGCCGGCCAACGATGCGCGAGCGCCGCACCGGCGGGCGCCGACAGCACGCTGGCCGCCACGATCGCCACCATCGCGGGCAGGTAGACGTAGCCCGCCGACCATTGCGGCAGGTCCGGTTGGCGCAGTCCGGCGAGAATGAACCCGGCGGTGCCGGCGACGGCGATCGGCAACCCCAGCGCCGCCGCCGTCGCGACGGCACTGTGGATCTTCACGTTGTGCCGGCCGAAGTACGGGATCGAGATGAACGCCCCGCCGGCGCCGAGCAGGCTCGACACGGCGCCGATGCCCGCACCCACGGCAAACAGCCGCGGCTTGCCGGGCAATTCGCGCCCCGGCACCGGCTTGGTGCCGATGAAGATCCGCGTTGCCGAGAACCAGACGAAAATGCCGAACACCGCGGCAAACGCGCGCGTCGGCAGCGCGCCTGCGATCTGCGGGCCGATCAGCGAGCCGAGCACGATGCCCGGCGCCATCGCGGCAACCACGGGCCACAGCACGGCGCGCTGGCGCTGGTGGGCACGTACCGACGACATCGACGTGAACACCATCGTCGCCGTTGCCGTCGCGACGGCGATGTGCACGACGTGCGCGGCGGGGAACTGCTCGGCGGTGAACAGCAGCGTCAGCATCGGCACGAGCGTCAGGCCGCCACCGACACCGAGCAATCCGGCGAGAAAGCCGATTACCGCCCCCATCGCGAGCAGGACGGGGAGGAGCGTCCAATCCATCACGAAGCGGTGGCCAGCCTCTCGACGATCTTCCATTCGGCCGGCGTGACCGGCGTGATCGACAAGCGGTTACCCTTGCGCAGCACGACCATCGTGTCGAGCCCCGGTGTCGCCCGCAGCATCGGCAGCGTGACCAGCGCAGTCTTCTTCACGAGCTTGACGTCGACGTGCACCCACCGCGGCGCGTCGCGCGTCGACTTCGCGTCGTAATAGGGACTTTTCTTGTCGAATTGCGTCGCATCCGGGTACGCGAGCTTCGAGATCTCGACGATGCCCGCAATCCCCGGCGTAGCACAGCTCGAGTGGTAGAAGAACGCGCGATCGCCGATCGCCATGCCGTCGCGCATGTAGTTGCGCGCCTGGTAGTTGCGAACACCCACCCACGGTGTGGTGTGCCCGCGCGCGCGGACGAGATCGTCGATCGAGAACTCGGACGGTTCCGATTTCATCAGCCAGTAGTGCATCCGCTTTCCCGGTCGGTGAATTGAGGGGCGACAACGAAATATAGCGCGCGTCGCGCGCACCGCTCGCATGGACTAAAGTTGTGGTGTCGTGAATCCGGAATTGCGAGCGATTGCATGTGGGCGCGCAAGCCGTTGGATGACCATTGGCTGCTCGCCGTTTGCGCAAGTACGCTATTGCTCGCGTCGCCCGCGGTTGCCGAAAACGCCGACTACTCGCAACGCCTTGCAGCGCTGATCAATCTATACCGCGTCGACCACGGGCGCGCCGTGTTGTCGGTCGACGCTGAGCTTACTCGCCTGGCGCTCGATCATAGCGTCGCGATGGCGAAGAACCGCCAGATGAGCCACGATGGCTTCGAGTCGCGTGCGCGGCAATCGGCGTCCCGACTGTGCGTCGAGAACGTCGGCTGGAACCATCGGTCACCCGACGCACAGCTCGACGGCTGGCGAGCGTCGCCAGGTCACGATCAGAACCTGCTCGATGAGCGCGTCGAGCGTATCGGCATCGGCGAATCCGCGGGCTACGTAACGATGCTGGCGTGCGGCCGCTGACGTCGCTAGCGGTGATCCGGCATCAGCCGGTCGAGTGGCTCGGAAAGCTCGTAGACACTTTGCACGGCGAGGTCGCGGCCGAACGCGACGCCCTCACGCGATGCGCGCTCGCGAAGCCCCGCCTCGTGCACGGCGAGAATGTCGCGCGGCAGCGGCAGGTCGCCGGGTTCGAGGATCCGCAGGTAGCCGTGCGCGTCGCGGGCCGGCATCACGCGGCTTTTCACGTGCCGGTTCGGCGACCAGGGCACGTCGAGCACGCCCGCCGCGAACGCGCGCACCGTGCCGACCGCGGCGTCGCCATCGCCCATTTCGAGCACCCTGTCGACGATCGCGCGCACTTCGCGCACGATCAAATTCTTCTCGCGCTCGTACTCGGGCAAGCCGTCGAGCCGGATGTCGCGCGCAAGATAGAGCGCCGTCCGCGTGATGCGCAGCCCTTCGACATTCGCTTCCGGCGTCGGTATCCCGTGCGCCTCGTGCGTCGATTTGGTCGTTACGCTGACGGCGCCGCCGATCGCAGCCAGCGTGCCGCCGTAACTGACGAGCGTCGCCGCCTGCGCGTCGTCCTGCGGCCACGCGCCCATCCAGTGTAGCGACGTGATCGGCGTGAACACGTCGCGATAACCCTTCTTTGCCAGGTATTCCTGCGCGAGTGATTCGCACGCCGAGATCGCGGCGGCATCCTGGATCAGGTGCAGCGTCTGCGCGAGCTCGAGTCCGTAGTGCGTAACACCCTGCGCCGCGGCAAGCAGACAGTCGAGCACGGCGATTGCGATCGCGATGCACGGCGGGATGTTCGTGCCGGTGAGGAACCCCGGCTGGCGGCGATGCAGCTCGACGCCGTGCGCAGCGTACAGTGCGGCGAGCCGGTCGAGGTACTGGTAATTGCGGATGCCGTCCTCGATCGACAGCTCCTTGATGTACGACGTCGTGTAAGCAATGCCGCTGCCGAGGTACCCGGTGTACCCGGCGGCGAAGCCGATCTCGGACGTGAGCTTGGGCATCGACGTGCCGGTCAGCATGATCGCCGGCTTGTCGATCGCGTCGATCAGCTCCCGGCACGCCGCCGTGCCGTAGTTGACGATCGGAAACCCGTTCAGCAGCGACCTGCCGAGACGCTCCGACTCGTCGACGCCCTTCTGCGCGGCAGCGAACTGCTCGTTGCGCGTGTAGCTATCGGTCGTCGTCGGCACGATGTCGGCCATGCCGTCGCGGTCGAGCGCAATCATCAGCGCCTTCTGCATCGCCAGCGTCGCAAAGCCACCGCGCGGCTGCGTCAGGCAGCGGCGCTCGGAATGCGCGCGGCGCATCGCATCGGCCAGCCGCTTGTGCGTCGGGAGCGCCTTGTGACGCGCAACGGCCGCGTCGAAATCGACGTCGGTGCCCGTCGGCCAGCGTGCAAGATTGGCTTCGCGCGCCCGCAGGAACTCGTCGTGCGGAATCGCCGCTTCCGAGAGCGGCGGCCGCAGCGCGACCGGATCAGCGTGGTCGTTCATCGCAAATGTTCACTCGACCATCCGCAGGTGACCGCGCGCGCAATCGAACGCCGCCAACGGATTCACCTGCGCAAGCAAACCCGCAGCGTACAGCAGATAGTCGGCGTCGAGCGCGATCTGCGGTGCGCGCGGACGAAGCTCGCCCGGCTTGCGCGCGTCGGCGCACGCGACGCGCAGCACCGCCGCCGGATCGCGCGCATGGACGATCGCGCCGCCGGTGCCGATGAGCCAGCGGACGTCGCCGAGATCCTTGCCGCGCTGCATCTGCACCGGACCTTGTGCCGTGTACACCGTTTCGAGCGACCCGGCGTGGCGTGCGACTGCGATGTCGACGGCGGACCGCACGAGCGCTTCGTCGAGCCGCGCTTCGGCATCGCTCTGCGGCACGGCCTCGACGTCGGCTTCGATGCGGGCGAGCGCGACCGACGCGTCGGCGAGTCCGATCCCGGCTCGCTCGGCGAGCACCGCCAGCCCCACGGCGTCGACGATGGCCGCCGCGTTGTGACGCATGCCGAGGTCACCCTCCACCGTTCGTTTCGCATGCGGCTCCGGCAATCCATAGCGAATGACGCCCGGCGTCGAAGGCTCGCCGGCGCCGATCGAGTGCACGTCGGTCGTCGCCCCACCCGGATCGACGACAACGAGCGAGCCTAGTCCGTCGCGCCCGGCAACGCCGTCGGCGAGCAACCGCGCGCCTTCGAGTACGGCCGCCGGCGTGGGCATCAGCACGCGATCGACTTCACCGCTCGCGCGGTCGATGCCTTTGGCCTTGACGATCCGCTCCATGAACACGTTGCGGATCGCCACCCGGGCAGGCTCGATGTCCAGCGTGTCGAGTGCCGGAAGCACGTTCGCAGTCGGGATGGCTGGCCTTCCAGACGCCGACAGCAGCGCGACGATCGCGTCGGTCGTCTCGCGATTGCCGGCAACGACGACAGGGCAACGGGATACACAACGCGTCAGTGCGTCCGCGTTGTGCAGGATCACGTCGGCGTTGCCGCCGTCGGTGCCTCCGCACAGCAACAGGATGTCCGGCGCCAACGCGTCGATCTGTACATGATCGGCCGCGGTCAGCCGATAGGCAAACGAGCCGACGAGCTTGGCACCGGCACCCAGTGCCGCCTGCCGGGCGGCTTCCGCCGTCAACTCGCGGACGAGTCCGACGGTCACCATCCGCAGCCCACCCGCGGCGCTCGACGACGCGAGCCTGACGGCAAACTCGGGCAACCCGTGCATTGCGCGCGCAAGGGTTTCGAGCGCGGCGTCGAGACCGACATTGACGTCGGTCGCAACCGTCGACGGCCCCTGCGCAGTGCCGAGCAGTGCGCCCGTTTCGGCATCGACGGCGCGCAGCTTCGTCCACGTGCTGCCGAAGTCGATCAGCAGCGCGGCGCTCACGGTGCGCGCAGTGTGCGGATCACGCGGGTCGCGCAGCGTCGCGCGCGGCAAAATCCCCGGCGAGCGCCGCCAGCGCCGATTCGACGCGGGTGCCGGGGGGAAACGCGCGGTCGAACCCCATGTCGAGAAAGCGCCGCTCGACGTCGTCCCACGGCTGCTTGCCGACGACGAGGTTGCCGCCGACGTACAACAGGATGTCCTCGAGTCCCGCCTCGATGCAAAGATGACGGAACCCGCGGCAGTCGAGCTCCCCCTGGCCGTAGAGCGACGACACGAGGATCGCGTCCGCGGCCGTCTCGATCGCCGCGCGGACGAAGTCGGCGGCCGGCGTCAATGCGCCGAGCGACACGACGTGATAGCCGGCATCCTCCAGCGCCATCGACAGTATGCGGTTGCCGACGATGTGCGTATCGGCGCCGATGACACCGGTGACGATCGTATGCGTCATCGGCATGCGCGCGCTTCGAACGCGGCGCGATCGCGCGTGTACAGATCGAGCGCCTCGACGTCGAGTACCGGCAGGCCGGCGGGAACGACGATCGCGCCGGCGTCGAATCCAAGCGGCTCGGTAAACAGCATTCGTCGCGCCTTCAGGAACCCGTTCATCTCACCCGCGTTGTCGATCGAGGCCGATGCGACGCAAGCCTCCATCCAGCACGAGACGTCGCACGCAACACCATTGCCGAGCACCGGTTGCATGCCCATCGCGCGGATGCGCTCGATCGACGCGGCCAGCGCGTCGAGGCCGATGAATTTCATCAGCTTCACTTTGATGAACGCACATGCATGCTCGGCGGCCGCGCGCTCGATGTCGCCAATGTCATAGATCGACTCGTCCAGCATCAGCGGAAGGCCACGCTTGGCGGCCGCCGCGGCCGCTACGCGATGCGCCTGCCAATCGCCGGCGGCGCACGGTTGCTCGAAGAGTTCGATTCCGGTGGGATCGACACGGCGAATGAGCGCGACCGCTTCGTCCGCGGTGTAACCCTGGTTCGCGTCCACGCGCACCGCCGCGCGGCCGGCAACGACGCGCTGGATCGACGCGAGCAGGCGCAGGTCGTCGTCGACGTCGAAGCCGATCTTGACCTTGACGGTTCGATAGCCGTCCGCCAGCAGACGGTCGAAGTTTTCGCCGAGCTCGGTGTCGCCGTCGCCCTGCAGTAATCCGAGGATCGGAACGCGACGCGTCTCGTGGTCGCAGAGCAGCGGGTGCGCCCCGGCCATGTCGAGCGCCGTGTGAAACGCCGTTGCGACGAACGGTGTACGCGCGCCGAGCGATTGCATCCGCGCGCGCGCGTCGGCACTCGTCATGCCCGGCAGTTCGCGGCCGATCGTCGCCGCAAGCACGTAGCTGTCGCCGATCGTTTCGTCGGTGTAGCCGGTCAGGAGCGTCGCTTCGCCGAAGCCACGCTCGCCGCTGTCACCGACGATGTCGACGATGATCGTGTCGTAATGCGTGACCGGCCCGAACGCAAGGCGATAAGGGCGGGTCAGCGGAATCTCGAGGCGCCGCACGTCGATGCGCTCGATCCTCACGGCGCGGCTTTCGACGGCTCGAGTGCCGCACGTCGCCGGACGCGGAACCGTCGATAGAGCGGATACAGCAGCGCAAGCGCGGTCAGCGCCATAGCCGACGCGCTGACGGGCCGCGTGAAAAACACCGTCCAGTCGTTGCGGTAGCTGATCATCGTCGTCAGGAACGACGTCTCGGCGACCGGCCCGAGGATGCAACCGAGCACCATCGGTGCGATTGGAAAGCGCCAGCGCTCGAACAAGTAACCGACGATGCCGAACACGACGATCATCCACAGGTCGCTGATGTTGTTGTGCTCGGAATACGCGCCGATCAGGCAGAACAGCACGACAAACACCGACACGATCGCTTCGGGCAGATACAGCACCCTGATCAGCGGGCGAATCGCGAAATAGCCGAGCAATCCCATGCCGATGACGCCGAGGAACATCGACGCGAAAATCGCGTAGACGAGCAGCGCCTGCGTCTGGAAGATCTGTGGACCCGGCTGCACGCCGTGCAGCAGGAAGGCGCCCAGAATGACGGCCGTTGCGCCGCTGCCCGGGATGCCGAGCGTCAACAGCGGCACCATGTGCCCGCCGACCGACGCCGTGGATGCAACCTGCGGCGCGACGATCCCTTCCGGAATGCCGCTCCCGAGTTGCTGGCGGCGCTTGCCGTATTGCCCTTCGACGCCGTACGCGACGAACGATGCGATCGTCGCACCGGCGCCCGGCACGATGCCGCAGATCACGCCGACGAGCGACGAGCGCGCGAATGTCCCGCGCAACTGCCACGCCTGCGCGATACTGGGAATCCGGGTCGCGATCCGACCTTTGCCGGAGACGGGCGGCGACGCGAAACCCTGGCCGAGGCGCACGAGCACTTCGCCGAGCCCATAGGCGCCGACCATCACCGGAAGGTAGCCGATGCCGTCGCGCAGGATGTCGCTGCCGAACGTGAAGCGGTCCACGCCGTAGATCTCGTCGACGCCGACCGTCGCCACGAGCATGCCGAAGAACAGGCTGATGAACGCGTTGGCGAGCGATCCACCGCCGAGTGCCACGACGCTGGTGAAGCCGAACAGCACGATCGAGAAGTACTCGGGCGAATCGAACGACAGCGCGATCTTCGCGAAAGGCACGGCGAGCGTGACCATCACCGTTGCCGTGATGAGCCCGCCCGTCAGCGCCGCGAAGAGCGTCCAGCCGAGCGCTTGCGCCGGATCGCCGGCGCGCGCCATCGAATAGCCATCCCACAGCAGCGGCACATCCATGGGCTCGCCGGGGATACGGAACAGGATCGACGTGATCGCGCCGCCGTACGTGCCCGAGACGTACATGGCCGTCAGCAGGATGATCGACGGCGTGACCGCCATCCCGTACGTGAACGGCAGCGCGAGCACGACTCCCATGACGAGCGTCAGGCCGGGCAGCACGGCCACCAGCATGCCGACGATCAGTCCGACGACCAGCGCGAGGAAATTCGTCGGTGCGAGCACGTGCACGAAACCGCCCGCCAGTTGTTGCAGCACGTCCCACATCGCGTCAGCGAATCCCCATCAGTTGCATCAGCAGCAGCGACACGCTGGCGAACGGCGGGCTCCCGATCGGCAGCGACAGGTAGACGATCTTCATGAAAATGAACATGAACATGAGCGCGCCGCCGAACGCGACGGCGACGATCACCGGCCAGCGGGTGTAGCGTCCCGTGCGCGTCAGTGCAGCGATGTAGAGCACGGTGTCGAGGAAGAATCCGAGCGTGCCAAGCAGCGCAACGTAGGCAATCGTCATTGCGATGCCGGTTGCGAGCAGTGCCGGATAGTGTCGCGGCGGCGCGGGCGGTGGTTCGTCGACGGTGTGCGCGTCGGCAATCACGTCTTGCAGCATTGCCGGTTCAGCGTCGGTTGGTCGCCGCAGCACCGTCACGATGCGCACGACGCACGCCAGCGCGAGCAACGCGAGGATCGCGCGCGGCCACACGTCCGGCCCCGGCCGATCGCCGCGCGGCGTGTAGCCGAAATGCAGCGCGTTGTAGCTGAGCACCGCCGCCGCGGCGAGCACGAGAACATACGGCAGCAGCGCGCGCAAGCGCGGCATCACGCGGGCAGTCCGCGCGCGCCGGCGTAATTCAGCGGACCCGGCGCCAATGGCGCTATTTCTTGGGGATCGACGCGATGATCTTCTTCGCGTCCTCGAGCCACGCCTGCATGTACTTCGTGGACTCCGGCCCTGGAATGAAGCTCGCCTCGTCGGCGTATTGCTCCTTCAGGTACGCCTTGAAATCGGCCGACCGCGCGGCCTTGGCGATGGCGTCGGACAAGAGCTTCACCTGCGACGGATCGGTGCCCGCCTTGACCAGGATGACGCGAAACTGCGGCAGCGTGATGTTGTGCCCGAGCGACGTCGAGACCGGCACGTTCGGAAAATCGGCGACCGTCGACCCGTAGAACAGGATCAGCGGGCGGATCTGCTTGGTGTCGACAAAGCTGCGGACGTCGCCGGCCTGCTCGTACAGGAGGTCGGCGTGTCCACCGAGGATCGACGTGTAGCGTTCGCTCGGCTTCGCGTACGGCACGGAATTGAGCTTCAGGCCCTTGGCGACGAAATAGTTGACCGTGATGTCGTCGGGACTGTCGAAGCCGGTGACGGCGACTTTCAGCGGCCGCTCCTTCGCCGCCTTCTCGACGTCGGCCCACGTCTTCAGCGGGCCGTTCTCCGCGGCGAAGAATCCCGACGCCTGCTGGATGACGATGCCGAGCGGAATGAAGTCGGACAGCTTGAGCTTGGAATTCGGCTCGGCCAGCAGCGCGAACGTGTCGCCGGTCATCACCTCGATCGTGTAGCCGTCGGCATTGGCCGCCATCAGCTTCGCATGTCCGGTCTGGCCGGTGGCGCCCGGAACATTGATCGCCGGCAGCGACACCTTGAGTTCCGGTTCGAGCAACTGCCCGAGCTTCCGCGCGACCTGGTCGGCGCCACCGCCCGGCCCCCACGGCACGACGAAATCGATCGGCCGCGACGGATACCGATCCTGTGCAGCGGCAACGCCCATCAGCAGCGCGCATGCCGCCAACGCGGCAGCCGAAATCCTTGTCCAGCGGACACTCGCTTGCATCGACTTCCTCCAATGACAGGTGCGGCGCAGTCTGACGCCACGATTCCGCACGATGATCCGGTCGGCCCGGTGCGCGATGCGCCGGACCGCCGAATCGAAAGGGTCCCCCGCCTGTGCCGTTCCGGCCCTCATCCTGAACCGGGGTTCAAGATTGGTCGCCTGCCGGGACCATCAGGCGCTTCCGCGTGGGAGCGCACACCGGTCCGCATATGGCGCGGCAACCTCGCTACGAGAGCATTGGTTCAAAGAACGTATGGCCGGATCGAACACTGCAGGGGATGGAACAACGGAACCTCCGAACCGCGAAAGGTTCCAGCGCCGGCAATCCGCGAACACGTTCCGTTCGCGCCCTCGCGTCGCGGGATTTCTAGAACAGCTTGTCTTGCCCCGCGAGCGCCTGGTCGATTGCCGATTGCATCGACTGGATTCTACGCCGCGCGGAGTCACCGTCAATCGCATCTTCCGCAGCCGCCGGCGTGCTCCCCGTGCCTGCCGCGCGCCGCTCGCGCAACAACTCGTGCGCGAAATTCAGAGCCGTCATCACGGCGATCCGGTCGGTCCCGGTGACCTTGCCCGCGTCGCGGATTTCGCGCATTCGCTTGTCCAGCAGCGCGACCGCCTCCAGCAATTCCTCGCGTTCGCGCTCCTTGCAGGCGACCTTGAACTCGCGACCGAGGATCGTGATGTCGAGCGTGATGGTCTTCGGCGCGCTCATCCGTGCACCTTCGCGATCAACGCGTCGAGTCGCGTCGTTGCCTGCACGACGCGGCCGTTCAGGTCGCGGTTGCGCTCCTGCAGCGCCAGCAGTTCGCGGCGCAGGATGTCGTTGGCGTCCTGCAACTCGCGCGTGAAGGAGATCAGCGCTTCGATGCGTGCTTCCAATGCGGCAAGCTCGGCTTCCATGTTGCCGTGCACTATAGGGGCCGCGATGCGACGGCGTCAACCGCGCGCCGCACGAGCGGCAGAGCGAAGCGGTCACTGGGTGGTATCGCGCTCGGTATCGGTGTCGAGCGCGCCGTAATGCACACGGACCACGTCGAGCTCCTCGATGCCGCCCGGCGTGCGCAATGTCACCGTATCGCCTTCGCGCGCCTTGAGCAGTGCGCGCGCCATCGGCGATATCCAGCTTATGTAGCCGCGCTCCGTGTCGATCTCGTCGATGCCGACGATGCTGATCGTCCGCTCGTCGCCTTCTGAATTGGCGACCGTCACCGTCGCACCGAAGAACACGGCGGATTCGGCATCGTCGTCGCGCGGCGCGGCCGGATCGACCACCTCGGCGTTATCCAGGCGCCGCACGAGAAAGCGGATTCGCCGGTCGATCTCGCGCAGCCGCTTCTTGCCGTAGATGTAATCGCCGTTCTCGGAGCGATCGCCGTTCCCCGCGGCCCACGCGACTGTTGCGACGAGCTCGGGCCGTTCCTTCCCGACGAGCCGGTCGAGCTCGCGCCGCAAGCGCGCAAAGCCGCCCGGCGTCATGTAATTGCGCGAACCCGCGGGAAGCGGCGACACGTCGGGTGCGTCGTCTTCGTCGTCGGCAGGGGTTTCTTCGCTGGTGAATGCCTTGCTCATCGTGCCTGGCGATCGGCGCCTGCCGCCGCGGATGACGACGCTTTCGCGCCGCGCTCGACAGGCAGGCCGATTATAGGCGCCGTCGCGGCAGCCCCGTACGCCCGACGCCCTTGTGCCAGCGCATCGCACAGCTGCACGACGCCGTCGACGAAGCGCGGGCCTGGCCGATGCAGCAGGTTCGCGTCGACGACGTAGAGCGCGTGTTTACGCCCGGCGTCCAGCGTCGCCCAGCCGGCCCACCGATCGAGCCATCCCGGACGCTTTGCACCAGCGGTCCCGGCGACGATCACCTGCGGATTCGCCGCGAGCACCGCTTCGACGCTCACCTGCGGCGCTGGGATCGTCAGCTCCCCAAACACGTTGTGACCTCCGCAGGTGGTGATCGCCTGGCTGACGAGATGGTGGCCGCCGAGCGTGAACAGCGGTACGTCCGACACCTGGTAGAACACGCGCAGCGGCTCGCCACTCGCACGCGGCGCCAGCGCTGCGATGCGCGTACGCAGCACAGTTGCCGCCGCAGCGGCCTCGCTGCGAGTTCCCGTGAGGATGCCGATTCGCTCGATGTCCTGAGCGATGCCATCCACGGTGCGCGCGTCGGCTTGAAACACGGCGATCCCGCGACCGCGCAGCCACGTCACCTGCGCCGGTGTCGTCCACGGCCACGTGACGATCAGGTCCGGCTGCAGCACGGCGATCCGCTCGAGATCGAGCGCATTGGCATCGCCGATCACGGGCAACGCCTTCGCGGACGCCGGATAGTCGGTGCCCTTGATGACGCCGACGATCGCCGAGCCCGCCCCCGCAGCGAACACGATCTCGGCGGCGTGCGGCGCGAGCGTAACGATCCGGCGCGCGGGCGCCGGCATCGTGACGGCCGCATCCGTGTCGTCGACGACCGTGCCCTGCGCGTGCGTGGCCGTCGCGACGAGTGCTGCAAGCGCCAGCATCCATCGGACTCCGCCAGCTCGCCGCGAAGTCCGGAGCGAAACGCTGCGTGCAAGCCGTTTCATATTCGCCAGCGGACGCCTGCGAACACGCGCGCGCCGCCGGTGCCAAAGTCGGCCGCAAGCTCGTAATCGCGGTTGAACACGTTGTCGCCGCGGACAAAAACAGTCGTTCGCGCGTCGACGGACCATTCGAGCGCGAGGTTGACGATCGAATAGCCTGCGAGCCGGCGCAGGTTCTCCGCGTCGTCGAAGCGCTCCGACGACGCGACGACCTCGGCGATGAACATCGCGCGTCCATACGGCTGCGACAACGCGACTACACCGTGGCGGCGCGCACGCCGCGGCAGCAGCCGACCCGAATCCGAGTCGATCGGTGACTGGATGTCGACGGATGCGTTGACCATCGTGTCGCGCCATCCGAGCCGCCCGGTCAGCGTGACGCCTTCGAGCGTCGCATCGGCGACGTTGTTGGGCGCACAGTTGAAGTTCGCGTCGCACTGGAAGACGATGAGGTCGCGCACGCGATTGCGATATGCGGTGGCATGGGCATCCCAGCGCACGTCGCGGCCCTGACCCTGCGCATGGATGGCGACCTCGACATTGCGCGATGTCTCCGGCCGCAGCCCGGGATTCGAGAAATCCGGGAAGTACAGGTCGTTGAACGTCGGCACCTTGAACGCGGTTCCAGCACTTGCCGTCACGCGCCAATCCGGGACGAAGCGATAGCCCCACGCGACCGCGCCGGTTGTCCGGTTGCCGAACTGGCTCGAATTGTCCTGCCGCACGTTGATCTGCAGCGCATGGGCGTTCGCATCGATCCGATAGACGCCCGTCGCCGAATTGGTGTTCCGGGATTGCACCGCGAAGCCGGCATCCGTGTCGACGCGCTCCTCGCGCCGCTCGAGCGCCAGCGTCAGCGCGCCGGCGGGCAGCGTGAAATCGTTCTGCCAAGTGTACTGGTGCTGGTGCGTCTCGAACGGGAACGCGCCGAAGCCGGTTTTCGACACGGAACGATCGCTGCCGTCGCCTGCACTCAGCACCGAATGCCAGTTCGGGGTGAAACGATCGTCGAGCGCCGCTCGCCACGCGGTGACCGTCGTGATCGTCCTGTCATCGTACGCGTCGCCGCCGTCGAATTGGTTGTCGAGATGGCTGCGAAAGTACTGCACCTGGAGCGCGTGGTCCGGAATGACCTGCAAGCGGCCGTTCGCGCTGATGCTCGCATTGCGATAGCCGTCGCGATCGGGGTCGTAGCTGAAGTTGGCCGGATTGACGATCGCGTTGAATCCATCGCTGCGGCGTCCGGCGACCTCCACGCTGCCTCGCGCCGCATCGGAGCCGCCGGAGATTCCCGCGGATCCGGCGACGGTGGCGTACGTTCCGCCCCCGACCGACGCATTGGCGTGCAAGCCGGCGTCGCCATGCCGCGTGAAGATCTGGATGACGCCACCGATCGCATCGGCACCGTAAAGACTCGACGCCGGACCGCGCAGGATCTCGATCCGCTCGATCTGTTCCGGCGGAATCGCCTCCAGCGCCGTTGCGCCGCTCGACGCCGAAGCGACGCGCAGCCCATCGATCAGCACGAGTGTCTGCGCGGCGTTCGCCCCTCGCAGGAACACGCCGGCCGTGGCGCCCGGCCCGCCGTTCTGGACGATCTCGACGCCGGGCTGGCGCTGCAGCAACGCGACAACGCCCTGCACGCCGCCACGCGCGATCTCCTCCGCGTCGATCACCGTCACGTCGGCGACGAGGTCGAGCAGCCGTTGCGGCGAACGGGACGCCGTGACGACGACGGGGTCGAGCACGGCCGGTGGCGGTACCGACTGAGCGTGTGCACCCAGTGCGAAGGTTGCAGCAATCGGAAGCAGCCAGCGCGAAAGCGCCGGCAAACGCAACGGAACGGACGGCAGCATGGTGATCGACCCGCGTCATGCCGTGGGTACCCCGCACGGCGATTGATCGGCACAACGCGGACGTTCGAGGACGCCAGGAACGCAGCCGAGCGGCAGATACGCGGGGCGATGCCGGCGGTCGAGTCTCGGGCGGCAACGGATCCCCGCGCTGCATTCGCGGCGAACGCCCGATTGCGGGCATCCGCTGCAGGCCGGTCTCCGGGCTCGCCGGTCTTGATCGCTCGCCTTCCCGAACGCGTTCCGGCGTCCAGTGGCTGTACGTTAAGCGATCCGCACCGACCTACCGTTGCGGGGGCAGCCGCGGCGTTCGCGCTTTGCGTAACCGCGTTCCCGTTTCACCCGCCGGACAGCGAAAGGCTACCGCCCGGCGGACACCTGCACGACGGATTCTACCGTCGTTTGATATAATCGCGACCCCTTTCGAAGCACCGCCAGTGGCTCGCAAGCTCTTCATTCGCACGTTCGGCTGCCAGATGAACGAGTACGACTCGGACCGGATGGCCGACGTTCTCGCCCACTCCGATGGACTTGCGCTGACGGATCGTCCCGATGATGCGGACGTCATCCTGTTCAACACATGCTCGGTGCGGGAGAAGGCGCAGGAGCGCGTGTTCCACGACCTCGGGCGCGTCCGCGAGATCAAGGCCGCCCGCCCCGACGTGCTGATCGGCGTCGGCGGTTGCGTCGCGTCGCAGGAGGGCGCGGCAATCGTCCGCCGCGCGCCGTATGTAGATCTCGTCTTCGGCCCGCAGACGCTGCACCGGTTGCCCGACATGATCCGCGCGCGCCGCACCTCCGGCGTGCCGCAGGTCGACATCGCGTTTCCCGAGATCGAGAAGTTCGACCACCTGCCGCCGCCGCGCGTCGACGGCGCAAGCGCCTTCGTGTCGATCATGGAAGGCTGCAGCAAGTACTGCTCGTTCTGCGTGGTCCCATACACCCGTGGCGAGGAAATGTCGCGGCCGTTCGACGACGTGCTGACCGAGATCGCGGACCTCGCCGACCAGGGCGTGCGCGAGATCACGCTGCTCGGGCAGAACGTCAACGCATATCGCGGCCCGCTCGCAACGGACAGGGCAGACGGTCAGACCGCCGATCTCGCGATGCTGCTCGAGTACGCAGCCGACGTTCCGGGCGTCGAGCGCCTGCGCTTCACGACGTCTCACCCGAAAGAGATGAGCGCGCGGCTGATCGACGCGTTCGCGACGAACGACAAGCTCGTTTCGCACCTGCATCTGCCGGTGCAATCGGGGTCGGACCGCGTGCTCGCGGCGATGAAGCGCGGGTACACGGCCCTCGAATACAAGTCGACCATCCGCAGGCTGCGCGCCGCGCGGCCCGACCTGTCGCTGACCTCCGACTTCATCGTCGGCTTTCCGGGCGAGACCGACGCCGACTTCGATGCGACGCTGCGGCTGGTCGAGGCCATTCGCTTCGACGGCGCGTTCAGCTTCGCGTACAGCCCGCGCCCCGGCACGCCGGCGGCGGAACTTTCCGGCCAGATCGATGCCGATGTCCGGCAGGCCCGCCTCGTGCGCCTGCAGACGCTGCTGGATGCACAATACCGAAACTACAGCGAGGCGATGGTGGGCACACGGCAGCGCGTTCTCGTGACCGGCCCCGCCGTCAAGAATCCGCACGAGCTTGCTGCTCGCACCGACAATAACCGCGTCGTCAACTTCGCCGGCGACGCAGCGTCGATCGACCATTACGTCGACGTGGACATTACCGCGGCACTGCCGCACTCGTTGCGCGGTCAATTGACGGCTGCGTGAACAGCCCGATCGCGCGGCGCCCTTGCGCTGCGGCGGCGGCCTCTTGCCGAATCACGGAGACACTACGTCCATGTCGTACTTTCGTCTGACCCGCTTCGCGGCCGCGTTCGCGCCGCTTGCGCCATTGCTCATGTCCGGCTGCGCGAGCCTTCCCGCCGTCGACGCCTCCAAGACCTCCGAAACGGCGGCGATCGCCGCCGCGGCCGCACAGGCCGCGTCCAGCGACCCGACCGCGCGCAACGGTGCGCCCCCACGCGATGCCGCACCTGGCGCGGCACGCCCCGCGTCGCCGACAACGACGGCCGTCGCCGCTGCGGCAGCCGCTGCGGCGCAGGCGGCGCAGAGCTCCAAGCCGTTCGCCGATGTCGTCAAGGACGCGCGCGAAACCAAGGGACTCTTCACCCTGTGGCAGAAGGACGACAAGGTCTACGTCGAGCTCGATCCCGATCAGTTCGACCGGCCGTTCTTCTTCAAGTCCGCGATCAACCAGGGGATCGGCGAGGGCCGCCTTTTCGGCGGCGCGATGACGTATCCGGTCGGCGTCTCGCAAATCGTCGTCTTCCACAAGCACGGCCAGACGGTCCAGCTGATCGCGAAGAACGTCAAGTACACGGCCAAGGCTGGCACGCCGGAAGCGCGCGCGGTCGCCGCCGGCTTCTCCGATAGCCTGCTCTCCGTTGCGCCGATCGCGTCACAGCCGCACCCGGACAAGAAGTCCGTGCTGATCGAAGCCAACGCACTGCTGCTGGCCGACATTCCCGGCGCGGCGTCGATGCTCGAACGCGTCTACCGGCAGCCGTACGCGTTCGACGCGCGCAATTCGGCAATCGGCACCACCCGGGGTCAGCCGGACAACGTTACGCTCGAAGTGTCGGCGCATTACGCGCTGTCGCGACTCGTGCTGCCGCCGCCACCGCCCGCCGTGTCGACGTTGCCGTCGCCGCCGATCACGCTGCCCGACGTGCGCAGCCTGTTCCTCGGCTACCACTACACGTTCGCCAAGCTTCCCGACGTGCCGATGCACGCGCGGGCCGCCGACGAGCGCGTCGGCTATTTCACGACCGAGGTCCTCGATTTCACGTCGGACGTTCCGCGCGTGCCCGTGCAGCGTTATGCGAACCGCTGGCGCCTCGAGAAGTCCGACCCGGCGGCGCCCCTGTCGGAGCCCAAGCAGCCGATCGTGTTCTGGCTGGACCGCAACATTCCGGTCCGCTACCGCGAACCGATCAAGCTGGGCATCCTGGAATGGAACAAGGCCTTCGAGCGCATCGGTTACAAGGACGCGATTCGCGTCGAGGTCCAGCCGGACAACGCGGACTTCGACACGTCCGACATCCGGCACGCATCGGTGCGCTGGCAGACGGTCGCCAAGACGTCGTACGGCGCGATCGGACCGTCCGTCGTCGACCCACGCACTGGCGAGATCCTCGACGCCGATATCGGTATCGACGCGAACAACGTCCGCGTCGTGCGCAACCTGCGATCGGAATACCTGCCGGCGCAAAAGGACGCGTTCGCCGCATTCGCACAGGCGCAGGCCGACGTGAGCGCACGCGGCAATGCGCAGATGTGTCTGTACGACGACGCGGCCACCGAGGAGGCGGCGTTCGGCCTGTCGCTGCTCGAAGCACGCGGCGACCTCGACGCGAACAGCCCGGATGTCGACCGGTTCGTCGATATCTTCCTGAAAAACGTCACGATGCACGAGGTCGGCCACACGCTCGGGCTGCGCCACAACTTCCGCGCGTCGACCGTCTACACGGAAGCGCAACTCGAGGACCGCGAGTTCACGGAGAAGAACGGCATCTCGGGCTCGGTGATGGAGTACAACCCGTGGAATCTCGCCGTCAAGGGCGAGAAGCAGGGCGAGTACCAGATGACCACACTCGGCCCGTACGACTACTGGGCGATCGAGTACGCGTATCGCGAGATGCCGACCGAGCAGGAAGCCGCCGAACTGGGCAGCATCGCGTCGCGCTCGAGCGAGCCGTGGCTCGCGTATTCGACGGACGAAGATGTCGCGTATTTTGCCGTCGACCCGGCGGTGAACCAGCTCGACCTCGGCAGCGATCCGCTCGCCTACGCAACCAAGCGCCTCGCACTCGTGCGCGAGCTGTGGCAGCGCACCGAGCATCTCGACCTCAAGAGCGGCGACAGCTATTCGGTATTGCGGCGCAATTTCACGCGCGGCCTGAACGAGGCGGGACAAGGCGCCGTGTATGCGTCGAAGTACGTCGGCGGCCTGACCACGCTGCGCGATCGCGCCGGCAGCGGCCGCCAGCCGCTGACACCCGTCGACGCGAAAAAGCAACGCGCAGCACTCGACATGCTCGCCACCCAGGTGCTGTCGGCCGACAGCTTCAACTTCTCGCCCGCGTTCCTGCGCAGGATGACGGTGTCAACGTTCGATATCGACGACGCACAGGAGCTCGGTCGCCCTGCGCCGCCGCTCGACTTGTCGATCGACCAGCAGGTGCTCGGACTGCAACGCGGTGTGCTGGACACGCTGATGAGTCCGTCGATCGCGCAGCGGCTGCTCAACAACGCGGCAAAGGTCGACAACCCCGATGCGGCGCTGAAGCTGTCGGAGCTCTACGCGACGCTGCACAGCGCCGTCTGGAGCGAGCTGCGCACCGGCAAGGACATCTCGCTGTTCCGGCGCAACCTGCAGCGCGAGTACGCGACCCGCGTGGCCAATGCGCTCGTCCGGCCGACGCAATCGATGCCTGCCGATGCGCGCGCACTGATGCGTGCCGACATAACGAAGCTGCGTGCCGAGCTCGCGCGGGCACCGGCACGGCAATTGTCGGCGGAAGCGAAGGCGCACATCGCTGAAATGGCAGCGCTTCTGGACGAAGCGCAAAAGGCGCCGCTCGTCCGCCAGGCCGTCTGATGCCGCCGCCGCGGCGCGCGCCCCCGGTTGCGCGCGCCGCCCCCACACCGGGCACGGCGGCGACGACCGTGCGGCGCTCGACGGAAACGTTCACGCTTGCGCCCGTCGACAATCGTGCGCTCGCCAACCTGTGCGGTCCGCTCGATGCGAACCTGCGGCAGATCGAGGCGGCGCTCGACGTGACGATCGGCCGGCGCGGCGCCGACTTCAGCATCACAGGCGAGAAGCCGCAGGCCTCACGGGGCGCGCGCGCGATTCAACGCTTCTACGCGGATGCTGCGAAGCCGCTGTCGGTGGATGACATCCAGCTTGGCCTGGTAGAGATCGGCACCGGTAACGGCGGCAGTGGCGAGTTGGCGCCGGCGGAAGTGGCCGCCGACGGCGCCCCGTTGCTGCGGACGCGCCGCGCCGACCTGCACGGTCGCACGCCCAACCAGATCGCTTATCTCGACGCGATTCGCGCGCACGACATCAGCTTTGGCATCGGGCCCGCGGGCACCGGCAAGACGTATCTCGCCGTCGCATGCGCCGTCGATGCGCTCGAGCGCGATACGGTCAAGCGCATCGTGCTCGTGCGCCCCGCCGTGGAAGCGGGCGAGCGGCTTGGCTTTCTTCCCGGCGATCTCGCGCAGAAGGTCGATCCGTACCTGCGGCCGCTGTTCGACGCACTCTATGACTTGATGGGCTTCGACAAGGCAGCGAAGCTCCTCGAACGACAGACGATCGAGCTCGCGCCGCTGGCGTACATGCGCGGCCGCACGCTCAACCACTCGTTCATCATCCTCGACGAGGCGCAGAACACCACGCCCGAGCAGATGAAGATGTTCCTGACGCGAATCGGCTTCGGCACGAAAGCGGTCATCACCGGCGACATCACGCAAATCGATCTGGGACGCGGCCAGAAGAGCGGACTGATCGAGGCGGAGCGCATTCTGGCCGGCGTGCGGGGCATCGCGTTCGTTCGTTTCACGAGCGCCGATGTCGTCCGGCATCCGCTGGTGCAGAAGATCATCGATGCGTACGAGCGCGACGGACCGAAGTAGCCGGCATTTGCGCAGCCGGCGCCGGCCGAATCCCGCCGTGTCGCGCGCGTGAGACCTGCCCGGCGCGCAGCCACTTACCTCCTCGCGCTCAGCGTGCAGCGCAGTGTCGGGCCCGACGGCCTGCCGGCGCCGGCAACGCTGCGGCGCTGGGCGGCAAGCACGCTGGAACGCGACGCCACCGTGACACTGCGCTTTGTCGACGGCCGCGAAGGCCGCGCACTCAACCGGCGCTACCGGAACCGGGACTACGCGACGAACGTCCTGACATTCGTGTACGATGACGGCGCGTCGCTCGCGGGCGACATCGTGCTGTGCGTACCGGTGGTCCGTCGGGAGTCCCGTGCGCAGCGCAAGACGCTTGCAGCGCATTACGCGCATCTGGTGATCCACGGCATGCTGCACCTGCAAGGCTACGACCACGCGCGCGACGACGACGCGGGCCGCATGGAGGCGCGGGAAGTCGCGTTGCTGCGCGGCCTCGGGTATGGCAATCCGTACGCCGCCCCTGACGGGCCGTGAAGTGCCCCCCACGATGGCCACACCGCTCGATTCCCCCGACGAAAAACCCACGCTACTCGAACGTCTATCGGCGTTCCTGACCCGCGAGCCCGAGGACCGGGAGGAGCTGATCGCGCTCCTGCGCGGCGCGTTCGAACGCCGTCTGCTCGACGCCGACGCGCTGTCGATGATCGAGGGCGTGCTGTCGGTGTCCGAGACGACGGTGCGCGACATCATGATTCCGCGCGCGCAGATGGACTGCGTGTCGATCGACGACGCGCCGCCGGAGTTCATG
>Ga0207697_10000148_pt1 | contig 34368 bp, 32 predicted proteins | sample KBSSwiS5withPhiX_FD_184293 | JGI IMG/M metagenome (GOLD analysis project Ga0207697, IMG submission 184293) | Switchgrass rhizosphere microbial communities from Kellogg Biological Station, Michigan, USA, with PhiX - S5 (SPAdes) (version 2) | ecosystem: Host-associated > Plants > Roots >... | reverse complement strand
GGGACGTTGAGCAGGTCGTGTTCGTGCGCACGCACGACTGTCTTGGCGCCAGCGTCGATCGGCGCGGCGCGCAGCATGTCGAGCACAGCGCGGTCGAAGATCACCGGATGACCATGTCGATCGCCGATGGCCGGGCGAACGATCGGCGCCCGCGTGCGTTGCCACGCCGTGACGACACGGGTCACGGTGGAGACGGCAGTCATTGGCACATCGACTAGCGTGACCAGGATCCCCTCGGTGTCGGGACGCACGACCGCGTCCATACCAACCCAGAGCGACGAGAGCTGACCTCGCGACGGGTCTGTGTTGCGAGCGATCAGCGGCGGCACTCGCACACTTTCTTTCAGTATTTTTACGAGGGCCTCATGATCTCGACCAGTGACGACGACGAGCTCGACGATGCCCGCTTCACGAAGCGTGTCGATGATTCGCGACACAAATGGACGGCCGTCCGGGCTCGGCAGAAGGGCCTTTGGGGAGCCCATGCGTGCTGAGTCGCCGGCAGCCAGAACGATTCCGGGAAGCACACTTCATCCTAGTCCGCCCCCGAACGCGGCGCAAACCTCACTAGCGTAATGAGTTGCGGTGCCCTTGACTTCGCGACACCTACACTCCTACACTGGCCCAGCTTCCTGGCCGGTGCGCACGGATCGCTGCGAGTTTCGCGAGGCATCGGAGGATGTCCGTACACAGCGGTCCGGGAGCGCCTGGGATTGTCCCAGGCCTTCGTCATCGGAGGGATACGGCTATGCCGACCGGCACCATCGCACGCCTGCTCATCGACAAGGGCTTCGGCTTCATTCGCGACGAGGGCGGGATCGAACACTTCTTCCACCGCAGCGCCGTGCGGCAGGCAGTCTTCGAGCTGCTACGCGAAGGGCAGCGCGTCGAGTTCACGGCGGAGGAATCTACCAAAGGCCCCCGCGCCGGGGACGTTCGGCTTATCGAAGGTTAACCACTGGCCGTCGCCCGGCCCCACAGGGGGCCGGGGTGACCGATCACTTCCAGCACCTCTTCCCGGTTCTTCTCCATTACGAAAACCAACGACGCCACGCGGATGCGGGCTTGAGAATTCCTGTCGCCGGTTCGAGCACGAGGACTTCGTTCGCCACCGCACGCGCGAACGCGTGATCGGCAGTGAGAACGATGCTGGCGATGCCGCGTCTCTCGACGATCCGATGAATGTCGGCGGCGAGAGTCGCCGCGTCTTCTGGCGACAGCGTCGCGTTCGGGTGTTCCGCGACGAGCACCTTCGGCGCCAACGCGATCGCGCGACCGAGACGGATGCGCGCACGCGCCCCGGGCGCGAGCACCCCCGCCTGTCGCCGAAGATCGTTCGCGAGACCCACTTCGTTCGCCAGCTCTCCCACCTGCGCGCGCACGTCGGGCGACATCTCTTCGACGGCGACTGACAGTGGAAGCGCGAGGTTCTGTTCCACGGTGAACTGCTCGACGAGCACCGCCCGGTCGGTGAGCAATCCGAACTGATCCAGCGTCACCAGCCATCCGGCCGGATCCGGAATCGCCGACGTCGGTTGGCCGAACACGACGATTTCCCCGCTGTCGGGAAGAATGGCGCCCGTGATCAGATCGACGAAGACCTCCGCCATCATTTGATCGAAACCGACGAGGGCGAGAGAGCGGCCGCGTGTGACGTCGAGCTCGGCGATGCGCAGCGGGCGGAGGCTGCGGTAATCCTTCGTGATCCCGCGCAGCCGAACCAGGACGTCAGCCGGCGGCATGTCGCCGCCTGGCCGCGCTCAGTCGGGCCCACTCGTCCGGCGGAAGCGTTGAAGCGCCCGGCTCGATCCCATGCATCGGATCGCCATGGAAATCGGAGCCACCGGTCATCAGCAACCCGAGATCGGAGGCCATCTGGCGGTAGCGTTCGATCGCAGCCTCGTCGTGATCCGAGTGGTAGACCTCGAGCGCGTCGAGACCGGCCATCGCGAGCGGCGCGATTCGTTCGTCGATACGCGTCCGCCCTGGATGGGCGAGCGAGGCAATTCCTCCCGCGCGATGAATGATGCCGATGACGACGTCGGGTGGCGATCCTGGTCGGCTCACAAAAGCCGGGCCGTCGTTACGGAGAAATCGATCGAACGCTTCCTTCGTATCCGCGACGTGGCCAGCCCGCTGCAGCGCCCGCGCGACTTGCGGCCGCCCGATGGAACGCCCCAGATTGCGTTGCGCCTCGTCGAGCAGCGCCTGCAAGTCGATAGGCACACCGAGCTCGGCAAGCCGCGCCGCGATTGCGTGTACGCGCTTGACCCGCGTCTCGCGTTGATCGCGCAGGAACTCGAGCAACCGTGGTTCAGCCGGGTTGAGGAAATACCCGAGCATGTGAATGTCGCGGCCGCCCTCGACCGCGGTGATCTCGATTCCCGCATGTGCCTCGATTCCGCGCACCGCGGCCAGCGCCTGAATTTCGCCGATTGACGCGATGGTGTCGTGGTCCGTCACCGCCATCACGGTGACGCCGGCGGCGGAACAGCGATCGACGAGCTCACGCGGACTGCAACGGCCGTCGGAGGCCGTCGTGTGCATGTGAAGATCGATCATCCAGCGGAAGCGTGACGGGACGTTGATTAGCGCACGCTCGCGCGGGCGGCGGACGCCGAGGCGGTACGAGTCGCGCGTCGCGCACGACCCTGGCGCTTCACCAGCGCACGGTACTCGCGAATAAGCAAGTCGAGATGGTCGCGCTCTTCGTCAGCGAACTCCAGGAAGATCTGTTTGCCCTCGGAGTCTTCGAAGCGCTCGCCGTACTTCTTGAAGAAGCGATGCGAGCCTCGCTCGCAGCGGATCCCGATCATCAGCGCCTGCTGATCGTTGACGCCGCGCATCAGCCGTTCGGCGCCCTCAGCGAACAGGCCGTTGGCAGCGCCCTTGAAGAACAGGAACGTCGGACGCGATTCGAGCTGTGGGTCGCGGCGGAGCAATTCGCCGTAGCGCGTCTCGAGTTTGCCCAGGTGTTCCTTCTCCTCCATCGCGAGATCCTGGAACACCTTCCGGCCCCGCGCGTCCTTGGTGACGCGTGCCGCGCGGGTATAGAAGTCGAGGCCGCTGCGCTCGGTCGCAATCGCGATGCGCATGGCGTCGCGCGCGAAGACGAGGTCGGTATGCCCTTCCGAGCTCGCCATCGAGGCGCGCCCGGTCCGGCACTCTTCACAGGTTCCGTAGATCTGCACCACGCTCTGCGATGCGGCGAAACTGCGCGCCGCAGCCACTTCCTCGATCGAGCCTTCGATGTCGGAGCTGAGGAACTCGAACGAACGATGGCAGCTCTTGCAGATGAGATGAAAGTGACGGGGCTGACGGTACGAGTGCTCGAACCGGAATCGCCCCTCACCGAAATCGACCTTGCGGGCGATGCCAGCGTCGACCATCCATTGAAGCGTGCGATACACCGTTGCACGGCTGATGCGATGGTCGTCGCGGCGAATCAGATCGACCAGATCGTCGGCGCTGAGGTGTCCTTCTTGACGGAGAAAGACATTGACAATCTGCTCCCGCTTGCTGGAGCGCTTGCCACCGGTCGGTTTGAGCCGACTGAGATCTGGGAGAGCTGTCAAAGGTACGTACCCACCTTTTGTTCTATCGAGACCTTTGACGTGCGACCCGATCGTCCGTCTCAGGCGCTGAAGGACTGTCCGCAGCCACACGTCGACGTGGCATTCGGGTTCTTGATGGTGAATCCACCGCCCGTCACCGTGTCGACGAAATCCACCTCGGCGCCCTTGAGATAGCTGATGCTCACCGGATCCACAAACAGACGGATGCCGTTGGATTCGTAGACCTGGTCACCCGAGCCGCCGCTTTCCTCGATCATCAATCCGTACTGGAAACCCGAACAGCCACCGCCCTGGACGAATACACGAAGGCCGCTGCCAATCTTGTTTTCTTCGGCGAGCAGCTCGTTGATCTTCGAGGCTGCCGTCTCGGACACGTTGATCATCTGAATCTCCTCAGGGAATTATATCGTCCGACGCAGGGGCGGACAAGCACACGGATGACTGGGCCGGTGCTCTATCTCTTGATATTGGCGCGATTTAGCCGACCACCTCAGCTGCCGATCGTGGCCAGCGCCTGTGCCGATTCCTGCTCAATGTCCTTGTGGAGGCTGTTGCCGTGCGAGTCCATCGTCACAATCGCCGGGAACGCCTCCACCGTCAGGTGCCACATCGCCTCGGGCGTACCAAACTCCATTAGTGAGACGCCATCCACGCTCTTGATGGTTCGTGCGTAAAACTGAGCCGCGCCGCCGATGGCGTTGAGGTACACGGCGCCAGACTTCTGCAACCCGGCCAGAGTCTTTGCCCCCATACCGCCTTTGCCGATCACGACGCGGACGCCATTGCGAGCGATCACGTCGGCCTGATAAGGCTCCTCCCGGATGCTCGTCGTCGGCCCGGCCGCCGTCACGCGCCAGCCGCTTCCCTCCTTCGCAACGACTGGTCCGCAGTGATAGATGACGCCGCCGCGCAAGTCCACTGGCGCGTCGTGCGACATGAGGTGATGGTGAACTGCGTCACGGCCCGTGTATGCGCGACCCGAGAGCAGCACGACATCGCCGACCTTCAGGGAGCGCACCTGCTCCTCGGTGATCGGTGTTCGAAGGGCGACCTCGCGGCCGGTCCTCGGGAATCCAGATTGATCCGCCATGTGGACCACCGGGCTCGAAGCATCCCGATAGAGCCACCGCTTGATCTCGCCGCTCCTGCTGTCGAGCACGACGCCAAGCCGGCGGTAGGCCCAGCAGTCGTACGCCACGGACACAAAGAAGCTCGCAGGCAGGCGATTGAGCGCGCCCACCTTGCATCCGATCAGCGAAACACGGCCACCGAAACCCATCGCGCCGATTCCGAGTTTGTTGACCTCGCCCATGATCGATGCCTCGAGCTCCGCCAGACGCGGGTCCGGATTCACATCGTCGAGTGTCCGGAACAATTGCTCTTTCGCGTGAACGTAACCCGATGTGCGGTCGCCACCAACGCAGACGCCAATCGCGCCCGGTGCACATCCCTTTCCCTGCGCCTGCCACACCGCATGGAGGATGCACTTGCGGACGCCTTCGATGGATCGGTCGGCGCGGCCGAGTCCCGCCAACTCGGCAGGCAGTGAGTACTGCGCGTTCATGTTCTCGCAGCCGCCTCCTTTCAGAATCAGCTTCACTTCGATCTCGTCGTCGTTTTCCCATTGCTCGAAGTGAATGATGGGTGTGCCGGGCCCGAGGTTGTTGCCGGAGTTGTCTCCGGTCAACGAATCGACTGAGTTGGGTCGCAGTTTTCCTCGTTTGGTCGCTTCGGCGACGGCCTCGCGAATCTGCTTCTTCAGGACGATCTGATTCATGCCGACCGGCGTCTTGACTTCAAATGTCGGCATGCCGGTGTCCTGGCAGATCGCACCCTCGCAGTCGGCGGCCAGATCGATGTTCTGCGCAATCACCGTGAGCGCCTGGGCCGACTGCGTACCGGCTTGCTCCTGGCCCATGGCGACCTTCATCGCCGCGCGCACATCAGGTGGCAGATCGGTGGAGGTACGAACGACCAGGGAGAGCACGCTGTCGAAAAACGCTGCAGACATTCGATCAGTATACTAAGGGGTCGGGAGTCATTTGTTGAGGACATTCCTGCGCGCGATGTTCAGGACTGGGGTTAACAAATGACTCCCGACCCCGTTCGTGTCGAGCACGATCCTCTCGGCGAACACACGGTCCCCTCCGACGCGTATTACGGCATTCAGACGGCCCGCGCCGTCGAAAACTTCCCCATCAGCGGCTTGCACGCGCCCGCCGATCTCGTGACGGCGACTGTGCTCATCAAGAAGGCCGCTGCCCGCGCGAACGTGGAGCTCGGACGCCTCGAGACACGCGTGGGCGAAGCGATCATCAAGGCGGCCGACGAGATCGTGAGCGGCGCGCTCCGCGATCAGTTCATCGTGGACATTTACCAGGCCGGCGCCGGTACGTCGCACAACATGAACGTCAACGAGGTGCTCGCCAACCGCGCGAGTGAGCTTCTCGGCGGCGCCAAGGGCGAGTATCGGCTCGTGCACCCTAACGATCACGTCAACATGGGACAGTCCACCAACGACGTGTTCCCATCGGCGACCCGAGCCGCGCTCCTGCTTGGCCACGGAGCGCTTGTCGACGCTGCTCGAGCTTTGGCGGCGTCTTTGCACCGTAAGTCTCGTGAGTTCGCGAGTGTCCTCAAAGTCGGCCGCACGCATCTGCAGGATGCGGTGCCGATGACGCTCGGGCAGGAATTCGGCGGCTACGCTGCCTGCATCGACCGCGGGGCCGACGATGTGGTGCGCGCGGCGGAACAGTTGAAGGAGATGAACCTCGGAGCGACTGCAGTCGGCACGGGGCTCAATGCCGGCGAAGAGTTCAGCGGCCGCGTCGTGAAGTACCTCGGCACCAGCATCGATATTGAGCTCGTGACGGCGGGCAATCATTTTCGCGTGACACAGAGCATGGGGGACGTCCTCGCCTACTCGGGAGCCATGCGGCGTCTTGCGATCGAGCTGGGGAAAGTGGCCAGCGACTTGAGGCTGTTGAGCATGGGGCCGCGGGCCGGTCTTGGGGAGATTGCTTTGCCGGCCGTGCAGCCCGGCTCGTCTATCATGCCGGGGAAGGTGAATCCGTCGGTTCCCGAGATGGTGAATCAGGTCTGCTTTCAGGTCGTCGGATGCGATACGACCGTCTGCATGGCAGCGGAAGCCGGGCAACTCGAATTGAACGTGATGATGCCCGTCATCGCGTGGAACACGCTGCATGCATCGACGATCCTGCGCAACGCCATGCGCGCACTGAAGACACGCACGGTCGACGGCATCACGGCCGACGAGAAGCGCACGCGCGAATTACTCGAACGCAGTACGGCACTCGCGACTGCGCTGAGCCCGTACATCGGATACGAGAAGACCGCAGACATCGCGAAGGAATCAGTCGCCACCGGCAAGCCGATTCGGACGATCGTTCTCGAGCGCGGCCTCATCGAAGAACACGAGCTCGATCGAATTCTTTCCGTCGAGGCGATGACGCGTCCCGGCATTCCCGGAGAGAAGCGATGACGGGTCTGGCGAATGCAGGTGTGACCAAGGCGGGTTCAAAAACCCGCCTCTACGTGATCGCGGCAGCGTTGATGATTCTTGTCGACGTAGAGGCGGCCCTTCAAGGCCGCCTGGCACCGCAGACCCGCCTTCATGCGCAGCAACCTCTGGCCCCTCAGAGTCACAGTCGCTTGTTCCCGCCGATTGATCTGGGGCTTCTCGAAAGCCCCGATCGGGCGGCGTGGCAGAAGCCCGAACAGATCATGGACGTTCTTCATGTCGCCGATGGATCCAAGGTAGCAGACATCGGCGCCGGTGCCGGGTGGTTCACGATTCATCTCGCGCGGCGCGTGGGCCCGAATGGCATCGTGTATTCGCAGGATGTCCAGCCCCAGATGATCGAGGCGATACGAAGACGCGTGGGCCGCGAGGGGTTGCAGAACGTGCAAACGCGTCTTGGTGTGGGAAGCGATCCCAATCTCCCGGCCGCCGGTCTGGATGCCATTGTCGTGGTCGACGCCTACCAGGAAGTCGAGGACAGGGTCACGTTTCTGCAGAATCTCGCCAGGGCACTGAAGCCCAATGGACTCATTGGCGTCGTGAACTGGAAGCCGGGGCGCGGCGGACCAGGCCCCGCGGAGAACGTTCGTGTCGACAAGGGTTCGGTCACGGCCGACGTGCGCGCCGCAAAACTTCGGATCGTGGACGAGGAAACGCTGCCCTACCAATACATGCTGGTGCTGGCCCGGTAGGCCGTACGTAATGTCCGGCTTCAGCCGGACTCAAGTAGCCGGACGTAGTGTCCGGCTTTAGCCGGACCCGTGATCGTGTGGAGTACAATTCGCCCTCATGCCAGCGCCTTCATTTCCCACACTCGTCAACGCTCTTGCTGCGCGGCGCGTCGAAACCGCGCGCGGAATCAGGATCGCTTCCGTCCTGTTCATCACAGTGCTGACGGCAGCGGCTGCGCAGATTTCCATCCCACTCCCATTCACCGCGGTGCCACTGACGCTGCAGCCGATGGTCGTTCTCCTGGGCGCGCTGGCGCTTGGATCGAGACTCGGGACTGCGAGTCAGATTCTGTATCTGGTGGCGGGCATTGCCGGCCTGCCCGTCTTCGCGGCCTCAGCCGCGCTTCCGCCCGGACCGCTCCGTCTGCTCGGACCGACCGGTGGCTATCTCATGGCATATCCGTTCGCCGCGTTTCTCACCGGCTACCTCGCGGAACGGGGCTTCGATCGACGCTACCTCACGTCCGTTCTCGCGATGCTCGCAGGCCTGCTCGTGATCTACACGGCGGGCGTCACCTGGCTGGGGCTCTTCGCGCGCGCCACCAACGACACGCCGCCGGGGATGGGCGCCGCCTTCCTCACGGGTGTGTATCCGTTCATCATTCCGGATCTGATCAAGCTCGCGATCGCCGCTGGACTCGTTCCCGCGTTGTGGCATCTTCTCCGGCCATCCGATTAGGACGACCATGCGGATCGCGCTGACGATCGCCGGCAGCGATTCCGGCGCGGGCGCGGGCATCCAGGCCGACCTGAAGACGTTCGCCGCGCACGGCGTGTATGGCACGAGCGCCATCACCGCCGTGACCGCGCAGAATTCACTCGGCGTGACGATGGCCCAAGCGCTGCCGGCCGATCTCGTCACCGCGCAAATCGAAGCAGTCGTTTCCGACTTCGGAGTACACGCTGCCAAGACGGGTATGCTGCCAAACGCGGCGATCGTCGAGGCGGTGTGCGCGTCCATACGTGATCTCGACATCCCGATGCTCGTCGTCGATCCGGTGATGATCGCGAAAAGCGGCGATCGTCTCGTGGACGACGAGGCGTTGGCAATGATGAAGACAGAGTTGGTCGGGCTGGCCTTCCTCGTCACACCCAATATTCCCGAAGCCGAAGCGCTCACCAACATCGAGATTCGAACCGACCAGGATCGAGAAGAAGCCGCGCGCAGAATCGTCGAAATGGGAGCGAGCGCCGTCGTCGTCAAGGGCGGTCATTTTCCGTCGGACGACATCCGCGATCTGCTGCTGCACAACGGCGAGTTCGTGGAGTTTCGCCAGCCGCGCGTGTCTGGCGTTCACACGCACGGCACTGGATGCACATTCGCCGCGGCGATTACGTCTCATCTGGCAAAGGGTCATGACCTGCGGATTGCGGTCGAGGGGGCTCAGCGCTACGTCGCCGAGGCCATCCGCCATGCCCCACATATCGGCCGCGGTCACGGACCGCTCGGACATTTCTTCAAGCACGCCCGGCCGTAGCTGTCGAACGCGACAAATTCCCCGGCTGGCTATACTGGAGCGGTGCCTGTGCCACTCATTGACGTCGCCCCCGGTGCACTGGACCTTCCAGCGTTGACGCGGGAAGTCACCGGGCAGCGTGCGGGTGATGGCGCAGTTGCGTCCTTCATCGGCCTCGTCCGCGATCACAATCAGGGGCGCCGCGTATCCTTTCTCGACTACGAGGCCTACCAGCCGCTCGCCGTTCGCGCGCTGCATCGCATCGTCGAGGAGATCCGGCAGGCGTGGCCGGACACGGGCGTTGGTGTGCACCACCGGACCGGGCGGATTGAGATCGGCGACGCCAGCATCATCATCGTGGCCGTTTCGCCCCATCGTGCCAATGCGTTTGCGGCATGCCGATACATGATCGAGCGCGTGAAACAGATCGTTCCCATCTGGAAGCACGAACACTTCGAAGGCGGGGACGTCTGGCTGGAGGGCGCCACTGCGGATCCCGATGATGAGTCGGCCCGGCAGGCGGCGTATCGCATCGCATGCGCGTAACCGTTCGGCTCTTCGCCCGGTTGCGAGACCTGGCCGGATCCGGGGAACTGATTCGGGACGTCGAGGGTCCCGCGACCGTCCAAAGTGTGTGGAGAGGCCTGGTCGCGGAGATGCCCGCGTTGGGGGAATACGAACGAACGATGTCCGTGGCGGTCAATGCCGACTATTCGCGGATGTCGGCCTCCGTGAGCGACGGCGACGAAGTGGCGTTCCTTCCCCCCGTATCGGGGGGATAATTGAATAGTTGATGGAGTTCTCCGCGAAAATCAGCTGGTCCGGCTAAAGCCGGACACTACGTTATGTTCGACAAACTCACCTCAGTAGAATCGCGCTACGACGAGCTGATGACGCGGCTCGGCACGACCGAAGTGCAATCGGATCCGTCCGAGTACAAGAAGGCTGCCAAAGCCCTCGCGGAAATCGAGCCGCTCGTGCAGAAGTTCCGGGAGTTCAAAGGCGTCGAGCTGGACATCGCCGGGGCCGAAGAGCTGTTCCGCAGTGCGGACCCTGACCTGCGCGAGCTCGCGGACGAGGAACTCAAGTCGCTCGGGGCCCGTCGCGAGGCGTTGCTGCAGGAGCTCAAGGTCCTGCTCGTCCCGAAGGACCCGAATGACGAGAAGAACGTCATCCTGGAGATTCGGGCCGGCACCGGTGGGGACGAGGCCGCACTCTTCGCGGGCGATCTGTTCCGGATGTACACGCGGTACGCAGAGCGCCAGGGCTGGAAGCTCGATGTCATGTCGAGCAGCGAGACCGGCGGCGGCGGACTCAAGGAAGCGATCGTGTCGATCGAGGGTAAGGGCGTGTACAGCCGCTTGAAGTATGAAAGCGGCGTCCATCGCGTGCAGCGAGTTCCCGCGACGGAGGCAAGCGGACGCATCCACACGTCCACCGCGACTGTCGCCGTCCTGCCCGAAGCCGAGGAGGTTGACATCCAGATCAACGAAAAAGACCTGCGCGTCGACACGTTCTGCTCGAGCGGTCCCGGCGGGCAGAGCGTCAATACGACTTATTCCGCCGTTCGCATCACTCACCTGCCGACGAACCTCGTCGTCTCTCAGCAGGACGAGAAGTCTCAGATCAAGAATCGGGCGAAGGCGATGAAGGTCCTGCGTGCCCGGCTCTACGAGATCGAGATGCAGAAGCAGCAGGATGCGATCGCGAAAGAACGCCGAGGCCAGGTTGGAAGCGGCGACCGATCAGAGAAGATCCGGACCTACAACTTTCGCGACAGCCGTATCACCGATCACCGAATCAACTTCACCACTCACCAGCTCCACAGCGTGCTCGAAGGCGACATGAGCGAGCTCCTGGAACAGGTGACCTCGTTCTACAACGCGCAGAAGCTCAAAGAAGTCACGACGGTTGGTCCCGAGGAATGACCGTCTTCCATCAGCGCCTCGCGGAGGCACGCGAACAGCTCGTGGCCGCCGGCATCAAACCGGCGGAGGCCGCAATCGACGTCGACCTGTTCGCCCGGACGATCCTCGGCTGGGACAGAGCGCGCGCGCTGATCGCTCGCAGCGAACCGGCACCGGCGGCGCTCGAACCGCGCTTCTCAGAGTGGCTTCGTCGGCGCGCTCATCGCGAGCCATCGGCGTACATCGTCGGCAATCGTGAATTCTGGGGACTCGACTTTCGTGTCACCTCGGACGTGCTCATTCCGCGTCCCGAAACGGAGTTCATTGTCGAGGAATCGCTCGCTATTCTCGCGGCGCTGAAGCTGCCCTCGCCCAGGCTTGCCGACATTGGCACTGGAAGCGGTTGCCTGGCGATCAGCCTGGCTTGCGAGGTCGCCCACGCGCACGTCACGGCGACCGACGTCTCGCGTGCCGCGCTTGGCGTCGCACGCGACAATGCCGGTCTTCATGGTGTCCATGACCGGATCACGTGGGTCGAGACGTCATTTCTCGACGGCATAACAGGTCCATTCGATCTGATCGCCGCCAATCCACCGTACGTCAAAGACGGGGACAAAACGGCGTTGGCGCGTGACGTCCGCCATGAGCCTGACATCGCGCTCTTCGGCGGGGAGAACGGGCTGAGAGGCGTCGAGGCCGTGCTCGACGCGGCGGTCCGTACGCTCGTGAGCGGCGGCTGGCTGGTAATGGAATTTGGATTCGGACAGGAAGACGATGTGCGCCGGCTTGTCGCGGCGCGGCCGGTACTCCGCATCGATCGCGTCCACGCCGACCTGCAGGGAATTCCTCGCACTGCGGTGATTCAGCGACGTGAGGCCGCGGGGGCTTCCACCTTCGCCTAAGGCTACGGCGGACAGGAAAGGCCCCGCTCTACGTGGGCCGGTGTAGAGTGCGGTTCACCCCGCGCGAGATGACCGATGACCGACTGTCTATTTTGCAAGATCATCGCAGGTCAGATCCCCGGGCGATTCGTCTACGAGGATCACGAGCTGGTTGCCATTCGCGATATCAATCCCCAGGCGCCGCTTCACGCGTTGATCATTCCCCGTCGCCACATCGCGACGTTGAACGATCTCGGTCCGCATGACGATGCGCTGGTCGGTTCGATGCAGCGGGCCGCTGCGGCGATTGCGAAGGAACACGGATATTCGGATCAGGGCTACCGGACGGTGTTCAACACCAACCGCGACGCCGGCCAGACGGTACTCCACATCCATCTCCATTTGCTCGCCGGGCGCGGCCTCACCTGGCCGCCCGGATGAGCGATATGATTCGAGGCTGACCCGAGTCTGGCCCGGACGTGATGTGGGAAAGGAAGGACACCGATGGGACTTTTGGACGGCATCCTCGGCAGTGTGGCAGGGTCTGTTCTCAGCGGCGGTCAGTCGGCGCAAGGCGGGGATCCGCTCGACGCGTTGACCAGCAGTCTCGGCGCAGGCAATCAGTTGCGCAGCAACGACCTGCTCGGCGCCGTGATGTCTTTGGTGCAGCAGAACGGAGGACTGCCTGGCGTGCTCAACATGCTGCGCAACAGCGGACTGGGACAGCAGGCTGATTCCTGGGTCGGCACCGGCCCGAACGCAGCCGTGTCACCCGATCAGATTACGCAGGCGTTCGGCGGTTCGGGAATCGGGAACCTGGCCGCGCAGCTCGGCACGTCGAACGGACAGGCCGGATCGATCCTGTCGCAGCTTCTGCCGGAGTTGGTCAACCAGCTGACACCGAACGGGCAGATTCCAGATAACCACAACGACATCCTCTCGAAGGGGTTGGAACTGCTGCGACGATGACGCATGCGGGTGCGGCCTCCACGGCCGCACCCGGCCCGACCAATGGCCATCACTCTCAGTCCTGAAACAAAGAAACAGCTCCAGGCGTCGATCAAGCGCTATTTCCTCGAACATCTGGACGAAGACATCGGCGACCTGAAGGCTGGTCTCTTCCTCGACTATTGCCTGAAGGAGATCGGACCAGTTGTGTACAACAAGGCAATTGCCGACGCGCAGGCGTACTTTCAGGAACGCGCGGTCGATCTCGAAGGCGTGTGTTACGAGAAGGAATTCGCGTTCTGGGCGCCAAAGTCGAGCGGCCGTGCACCGCGCTGATCAACTCCCAACCTCCAATTCCCAATTCCCAATTCCGCTGTTGGAGTTTGTGGTTTGGGAGTTGGGAGTTGGGAGTTTTCGGTCTCTAGTTTATGAGGGCAGGAAGCTCGGTCATCGACCTGATCACCGGGACGCCCGCAACGGGCGCCGGATCGTCCGAGCGATGGACCAGGACGCCACGCATCCCGACACGCCGCGCTCCGTCGATATCGTGAGCGACGCTGTCTCCAACCATCAGCGAATCGCGTGCCTCGACTCCCGCCAGTGTCAACGCCGCTTCGAAAATGCTCGGGTGCGGCTTCATGTAGCCGTGCTCTGACGAGGACACGGCGGCAGTGATCAGGCCCCGAAGCTGAAAGTGCTCCTGGAACGAAGCGAGGCAGCGGTGGGAGTTGGAGATGAGCCCAATCTTCAGGCCGCGCGCCGCGAGTTGCTGGAGCACCGGCGCCACATCGTCATAGAGGAAGAAATGCTGACAGGCGGCCCACTCGTTGTAGATCTCGGTGGCGCACTCCTCCAGTCGAGGTCCGGTGGCGCCCATCTCTTCGATGATTCGTCGCGTATAGCAGACAAAGATGTCGGCATCGTAGGCATGATCCTGTGCGGCGTCGAGGATCGAGGACGCAACACGGACCGCATGCGGAAAGAGCGACGGATCGACGGTCATGCCATAACGGGCGCAGAAGGCGGCGTAGCCCTCGCCTTGAAAGGTCGGGCCCGGGTAGATCAACGTAAAGTCGACGTCGAAGAAGACTGCCGAAACAGGGCGACGGCTCACGCAAGCGTTCCTTCAAAGGGCCCGGCCACGACGATCGTGGCGTGCTCCGGGTCGATAGCCCGGCTAGCGGCCTGATGGACCTGCTCGTGCGTCACGGAGCGGAGCAGGTCGGGCAGGCGCACGTCGTAGTCGAGACCGAGTGCAAAGAATTCGACCGTCTGAAGATACGTGGCAATGCCCATGTTGGTTTCGAGCGTCCGTGGCATCGATCCGCTCAGATACTGTTTGGACTCGATCAACTCCTGTTCGGTCGGACCGGACTCGACCAGCTTTCGAAGCTCGGTGTCGATCGAGGCGATCGCCCTGTTCACGTTCGCGGGACTTACCCCGGCCCGGATGACGAGCGGACCTGGCATCAGGTTCGCTTCAAGCGAGCTGTAGACGTAATATGCCATCCCCTGTTGCTCGCGGATGCTATCGCCGAGCCGGCCGCCGAGCGAGTACTGACCGAGGATGTTGTTCATCAGCGAGTACGCGTGATAGGACGCATCCTGGCGAGCGATGGTTGCGAACCCGTACGCAATGTCGGTTTGCGACTTGTTCATCATTGAAACCACGCGGCACTGACGACCGGCCTTCGACGGCATCGGCGCGTCTGTCACCTCGGCGACAGTCGCGCCGCTCCAGTCGTCAAACACGGATCGGGCGGCATCGATCGCGCGAGCGGGATCGATGTCTCCAACCACGGCCAATGACAATCCCGTTGGCACGCAGTATGTGGAATGAAAGTGCTGAAGCGTTTGACGGTCGACCCGTTCCACGCTGTCGATCGTGCCGCGGAGCCGACGGCCGTACGGATGGACCGTCCCATAGAGCATCGACATCAATGTCTCCCCGGCGACGGCTGCCGGGTTGTCTTCGTCCTGACGGATCAGCGTGATGATCTCGCCACGGCGACGATCCACCTCAGTGGAGGGAAATGCCGGTTGAGTGACGATCTCCGCAACTAACCGCAGAACATCGTCAACGTCCTCGACAAGGCATGTGCACGACAGCGAGAGAAGATGGCGATTCACCGATGTCGAGAGCGTGACGCCTCGGTTGTCGAGTTGCTCGGCAAGCTCGTCCGCCGAGTGGCGATCGGTTCCGCGGTCGATCGTCCGTGACACGAAGTGCGCGAGACCTTGATCCTGCGCCGTGTCGCGCACGGATCCGGCGCGAATGTTGGCAATGAGCGTCACGGCCGGCGTCGTCGAGGTCCTCTTCGCGAGCACCGTCACGCCACTGGCGAGGACCTCACGCGTCGGCGCAAGTCCGGACATCTATCGAACAGGCTCGAAGCGGCCGACGGTTCGGCTCGTTGGCTTGAGACGGTCGGCGGCCACGCGGCCGACCTCCTCGATCGTGACGGCCTCGATGTGTTTGGAAAGGGTCGGATATATCTGCCAGGACGCAATCGTTTCGAAGAACCCGAGCTGATGCGCGATGTTGGTGATGCTGTCGTTTTCGAAAACCAGTCGCGCCCGTAATTGGTTTTTCGCCTTCTGGAGTTCCTGCGCGCTGATGCCATTTACCCGGACACGTTCCAGCTCGCGGATAGCCACCTCCTCCACTCGATCGAGTGACACGCCTTCGGTCGCAGTCACGGAGATGGTGTACAGAAACGGGTCCTGCGTCGGCAGTAATCCTCCGCTGACCGTCGAGGCGAGTCCGCTGTTGACGAGCGCCTGATACAGGCGAGCGCTGCGCTGCGGCGGAGCCGTCCGAAAGCTCGCCCACAGATTGACCCCCTTCGCACCACTCAGGACCGCATCCAGGACGAGCAGTGGCATGAAGTCGCGATGCTTCACCTCCGGGGCGTGAAACCCGATCTTGAGATACGCCGTCGTCCCCTCCTTGGAGATCGTCATGCGCCGTTCACCGAGCTGCTCGGGTTCGACGGTACACGCGCGCCGCCCGACGTCGCTCGACTCCAGCTTGTCGAAGTGCTTCACGACCTCCCGCATGGCGTCGCCGGCGTGGACATCGCCCACGATCACCAGCGTTGCGTTGTTGGGGGCGTAGAAGCGACGGTAATGACTGTAGAGGTCGTCACGCGTCATGGTCTGCAGATCCGACAGCCATCCAATCGTCGGATGTCGATAGCTATGCGCGCGAAACGCCGTCGCCGTCAGCTCCTGATCGAGCAGTTGTTCGGGATCGTTCTCCCCGCCCTGGAGCTCGGAGATGATGACGGTGCGTTCGGACTCGCAATCGCCGGGATCGTACAGACAACTCCTCATCCGCTCGGCTTCGATGAACAGCATGCGGTCGAGCGCGTCGCTGGTTGCGGTCTCGGTATAGGTGGTCTGGTCGATCCAGGTGTAACCGTTCCAGTACCCGCCGTACTTTTCGATGATGCCCTTGATCTGGTCGCGGGGAATATTGGTGGTCCCCTTGAAATTCATGTGCTCGACCCAGTGGGACACACCGGTTTGACCCGGAATCTCGTCTCGCGAGCCGACGCGGTACCAACACCACACCGTGGCCAGGGGCGCCGTGTGCACTGACTGAATCAGCACCCGCAGCCCGTTGTCGAGTACCTCCTCGCGCACGGAGCCGCTCTGTGGGATGTGTTCGAGCGCAGCCATCCAAGGAATTATAGTAAGTAGTAGCTCACGACCTATGCCCGAGTGGAAAGAGACGATTAACCAGCCCCGGACGGCCTTCCCGATGAAGGCTGACCTGCAGAAGGCTGAACCGGCGGCCCTCGATCGATGGAAACAGATGGATTTGTACGGACAAATCCGTGCAAAGCGTCGTGGGGCGCCGAAGTTCGTCCTGCATGACGGGCCGCCCTACGCCAACGGTCAGATCCACCTCGGGACGGCGCTGAACAAGATCCTCAAGGACCTCGCCGTGAAGTCGCGCACGATGGCCGGCTTCGATTCGCCGTACGTGCCTGGCTACGACTGTCATGGCCTGCCCATCGAGCTGCGCGTCGATCGAGAGCTTGGTGCGAAGAAGCGCGACCTCTCGATGGCGGATTTCCGGCGCGCGTGTCGAGCCTACGCCGAACGCTTCATCGGTGTGATGACGGCCGAGTTCCAGCGGCTGATGGTGTTCGGCGAATGGGATCACCCGTACGTGACGATGAGCTTCCGCTACCAGGCGGATATCGCGCGGGCGCTGGGAAAGCTCGTGGCCAAGGGGCTCGTCTACAAGGGCAAGAAGCCGGTGCACTGGTGCATCCACTGCCGGACAGCCCTCGCCGAAGCCGAGGTCGAATACGACGATCACTCGTCTCCATCGATCTACGTCGAATTCCCGCTACGCGCTGAAAGCGCCGAAGATGTCCGACGAAAGATTCCGGCGCTTGGCGGCCGCGACGTCTCGGTACTGATCTGGACGACCACGCCGTGGACCATCCCTTCGAACCTGGCCGTTGCGTTTCATCCCGAGTACGATTACGCCGCGTTCGACGTCGATGGCCGTGCGGTGATCGTTGCCGAGGCGCTCGCCGAAACGGTGGGGCGAATCGTCGGGCGCGCCTTCGATCGGCCGTTCGCCCGCTTCAAGGGCGAGGAGCTCGAAGGGGTCGAGTTCCAGCATCCACTCTACGATCGCGCGTCGGTCGCAGTGCTGGGTGATTACGTCACACTCGAACAAGGCACCGGTGCCGTGCACACGGCCCCTGGCCATGGCGCGGACGACTTTCTGACAGGCATCAAGTACGGCCTCGAGATCTACGCGCCGATCGGCCCCGGTGGCCACTTCCTCGACAGCGTCCAACTGTTTGGCGGCCAGCGTGTATTCGATGCCAACCCGAAGGTGGAACAGGCGCTCGCTGATCGAGGCCGGCTCTGGCATCGCGAGACGTTCTCGCACCAATACCCCCACTGCTGGCGTTGTCACAACCCCGTGATCTTTCTGGCCACGTCGCAGTGGTTCGTGCGAATGGACGGCGAGGCATCGGTTGCGTGCGATGACGGCCAGTTGCGGACGCTTCGTGAAGCGGCGCGCCACGCAATCGATCACCAGGTGAAGTGGATTCCCTCGTGGGGGCGCGATCGCATCTTCAACATGGTGTCGAACCGGCCTGACTGGTGCATCTCGCGCCAGCGCGCGTGGGGCGTGCCGATTCCAGCGGTCGATTGCACGCGCTGCCGCGAAGCCGTCCTGACTCCGGAGTTGATCGAGCGAGCCGCGGATATCTTCGAGGAGTACAGCGCCGACGCCTGGTACGAGCGCCCAATCGAGGAGTTCCTCCCGGCGGGGTTGACCTGTCCGTCGTGTGGAGGCACATCGTTCGAGCGCGAGCGCGACATCCTCGACGTGTGGTTCGATTCCGGCTCGAGCCATGAGGCGGTGCTGCCCCGCTATAACGAGCTCACATGGCCATCGGACATGTATCTCGAAGGGAGTGATCAGCACCGCGGCTGGTTTCAGAGCTCGCTGCTGGTCGCGCTGGCGACACGCGGGCGTCCGCCGTTCCGCGAGGTACTGACGCACGGCTTCCTGATCGACCTCGAAGGCCGCAAGATGTCGAAGTCGCTCGGGAACACGATCGTGCCGCAGGAAGTCATCAAAGAGAGCGGCGCCGAAATCATCCGGCTGTGGGTTGCGATGACCGAGTTCACGGAGGAGCTGCGCGTCAGCAAGGAAATCCTCACGCGGGTCATCGACGTGTACCGCAAACTGCGGAACACCTGCAGGATACTGGTGGCCAATCTCTATGACTTCGATCCAGCGGCGGATCGATTGCCGATCGATCAGCTCGACGCGGTTGATCGCTTTGCATTGGCGCGCTACGGGCGAGCCGCTGAACGCATGCTGCGCGCATACGAGGAGTACGACTTCTCGACGGTCTCGCAGACGATGAACATGCTCGCGACGGTCGATCTCAGCGCGTTCTACGTCGATGTGACCAAGGACCGCATGTATACGCTGGGTGCGCGATCGCGCGAGCGGCGGTCGACACAGACGGCGATGTATGTCATATGCGAGGGGCTGGCGAAGCTGCTCGCGCCCATCCTTCCAGTGACGGCAGACGACCTGTGGCGCTACATTCCTGGAGCGCGGTCAGCGTCGGTGCACCTCGAGGACTTCCCACGAGTCGAGGGTCTCATCGACACGGCGCTGCTCGAGGAGTGGGACGCGCTGCTGGCGGTTCGAGAACAGGTCAATGCCGCGCTCGAGCAGAAGCGTAAAGACAAGATCATCGGCACCTCCCTAGGCGCCTGCGTCGTGCTGAAAGCCAGAGGGCCGGTGGCCGCTCTGCTCGACCGTCATCGCGCCGAGCTGCCGATGCTGCTCAATGTCTCCGACGTGTCACTGACCGTCGAGTCAACGAACGGCGAGAGCGGCGTCGACGTCGAAGTAGACAAGGCACCGGGCGTGAAATGCGCGCGTTGCTGGCGATATGTGTCATCGGTCCGCACAGAACCTGAATGGGCAGGCATTTGCGACCGGTGCGTTGAGGCGCTGGCTGAGCCGGTGAACAGCTGATCGTGAAGCTACCCCGGCCAGTCCATCTATGGGTCGTCGCGGCTGTGGTCGTTCTCGACCAGCTGGTCAAGGCGGCCGTGCGTCCGAGGCTCGGCTTGTTCGACAGCGTGACCGTCATCCCGGGATTCTTCAGCCTGACGCGCGTCCACAATACGGGTGCGGCCTTCGGCCTGATGAACGCCGTTGACGTTCCGTTCAAGACCGTGCTGATGGCCCTGGTGCAGACCACGGCACTGGTGGGTCTGGCGATCTACGCCGCCACGCTGGCTCCGGGGCAGTGGCTGACGCGAGTCGGTTTGTCGTTCGTCATCGGCGGCGCCCTTGGTAACCTCATCGACCGCGTGTACGCGGGATATGTGCTGGACTTCTTTGATTTCTACTGGGGCGGCTGGCATTTCTGGGCCTTCAACATCGCCGACGCCTCCATTACGATCGGAGTAGCGCTGATGGTCCTTGACCTGCTCGGCGTGGGGCATTCACGTGTATCCAGAACTGTTTAAGATCGGCCCGCTCACCGTCTACTCCTACGGCGTCCTGCTGGCCGCCTCCTACCTCCTCGGTCTGCGGCTGGCGATGACCCGCGCGCGGAAGTGGGGCCTCGATGCCAACCGCGTTCTCGACCTCGGGATCTACATCATCATCGCGGCCCTGGTCGGCGCGAAACTCATGCTGCTGCTCGTCGACTTCGACCAGTTCCGCCAGTCACCCTGGGAACTGCTCGCGCTGGCGCGATCCGGCGGTGTCTTTTATGGCGGCCTGATCCTCGCGGTTGCGGTCGCGTTCTGGTACATCGCCAGGCATCGCATGCCGTTTTGGACGACCTGCGATGTCTTCGCTCCCGGGATTGCCCTGGGACACGTAACCGGTCGCCTCGGCTGCTTCGCCGCCGGCTGTTGTTACGGCAGGCCGACCGATGTTTCGTGGGCCGTGACATTCACCAATCCGCTCGCGGCCGCGAACGTCGGGACACCGCTCGGCATCCCACTGCACCCGACGCAGCTCTACGAGGCGGGGGCCGAGCTGCTGATCCTCATCCTGCTGCTGGTCACAGAGCGTCGAGGAAAGCTCTTCGCCGGGCGCACCTTCTGGGCGTATATGTTCCTCTACGCCGTTTCGCGCTACCTCATCGAGATCTATCGAGGCGATCCGCGCGGCGCGCTGTTTGGCTTCTCGACGTCACAGTTCATCTCCCTGATCCTCGCGCCGCTCAGTCTCATCATGCTGACATGGCTGGCCAAAACCACGCCGGAGATGCCGCCACAGGAGATGCGCGGACGCCGACGCGCGGCTGCGTGACACGCAAGCCCACGACCGAGAGCCGATCAGACGCCGAAAGCCAAGCTCACAACGTCGAGGGCTCAGTGCACGACGGCGAGAGCCGCACGTTCCTTGTTCCTGGCGACCTCGACGCGCAACGCCTCGATCGCGTGCTCGTCGCGCTCCTCGGCGATTACTCCCGTTCGCAAATCCAGCGCCTCATCTCCGACCATCACGTCGCGATTCAACGGCAGGGACCGAAAGGTCCGCGCTCGTACGAGGCCAGGGCCAACCTGCCAATTCACGAGGGCGACGAGGTCACTGTCTCGCTGCCGTCAGCCGCACCGTCAACCGTGGCGAGTGAGGCACTGCCGCTCGACATCGTGTACCAGGATCGCGATCTCGCCGTCGTGAACAAACCGGCCGGCATGGTGGTGCATCCGAGCGCCGGTCATGCATCGGGAACGGTCGTCAATGCGCTGTTGCACCACCTCGACGACCTGAGCGGCGTGGGAGGGGAACTCAGGCCGGGCGTCGTGCATCGACTGGACCGCGGCACGTCCGGCCTCATGGTCGTCGCCAAGAACGACGCGGCTCACCACGAACTCGCGCGCCAGTTCCACGATCACGCAGTCGAAAAGGAATACATCGCGCTGGTCTGGGGCGTGGTCCAGGCGGGGCGCCGTATTGAAGCCGCTATTGGTCGTGACCCGTCGAATCGCCTGAAGATGTCGACGCGCGCCAGCCGGGCTCGTGACGCGGTCACACGCATTACGCGCGCGCATCACATGCCGGGCCTGACCTTGTGCCAGGTCGCGATTCATACCGGACGCACGCATCAGATCCGCGTGCACCTGAGCGCAATCGGCCATCCGATCGTGGGCGACTCGACCTATGGCGGCGTTCATCGCCGTGTGCCCGGCGACATCCGCGCCGTGCAGCGCTTGCAGCGGCCGTTCCTCCATGCCGCGCGTCTGGCGTTTACGCACCCCGCCGACGGCCGGCGAATGCAGTTCATTGCCGAATTGCCAGACGATCTCACACAGGTGCTCGAGGATCTCCCCGGCTGGCCGCCTGAAGACAAGGACGAGGCATGAGCGAAAACCCGATCGTCCCCACAGAGATTCGAACCATCTTTCAAGGCCGCGTCTTCAGCGTTCGCGTCGAAACGATTCCGCTGCCCAAGGGCGGCGAGCTGCAGGCCGAAATCATCCGGCACCCGGGCTCGGTAGTGATCATTCCCATCACCGCACAGAACGAGATCATCCTCGTCAGGCAGTACCGTCCCGCAATTGGCAGGTGGGCCTGGGAACTTCCGGCCGGCGGCCTCAAACCGGGCGAGGATGCCGCACATGCAGCGCGACGCGAGTGCCAGGAGGAGACCGGGCAGGTTCCGTCGCGACTCGAGCGCATGGGTTCGTACTTTCCGACACCAGGCTACTGCGACGAAGAAATGACGTTCTTCAAGGCAACAGGCCTGCGAGCGCCGGGTCCTGACGATGACGAAGCGCACCAGGACGAGGATGAGGACATCGAGGTGCGCGCGTTCACGCGCGATGAGATTCAGCGAATGTTCGGCGCGGGTGAAGTCATCGACCTCAAGACGATCGCGGGGCTGTCGTTGGTCAACTTCCAATTCCCAATTCCCGACTCCCAAAAAGAATCGATGTAGTTGGGAGTTGGAAGTTGGGAGTTGTGGGAGCTAAAGTTATTGCAACGAGGGCTGCACCTTGCGGCTCTTGCGATCGCTACGCGCCTTTGCGGCGGGCAACAATCCGAGCAGCAGGACCTCGTCCACGGTTTGAACGTAGTGAATCGTCAGATCCCGTTTGAGCTCGTCGGAGAGGTCCTCTTTCACGTTCTTCTCGTTCTGCTTGGGCAGGATCACTTCGCGTATACCCACTCGTCGCGCGGCGAGGACCTTCTCCTTGATTCCTCCGACGGGCAATACCCGGCCTGAGAGCGTCACTTCACCCGTCATCGCGATGTCACCGCGCACGGGACGCCTGGTCAGTTCGGAGGCCAGCGCCGTCGCAATCGTCACACCCGCCGACGGCCCATCCTTGGGAATTGCGCCCGACGGTACGTGCAGGTGAATCTCCGCATTCTTGAAGAAGTCGGGATCGGCACCGTACGCGGCGGCGTGGGCGCGGAACCAGGAGAGCGCGGCGCGCGCCGATTCCTTCATCACGTCGCCCAATTGCCCCGTCAAGGTCAACGTTCCCGAGCCCGGCATGCGTGACGCCTCGACGAGCAGCACGTCGCCGCCGGCCGGCGTCCACGCGAGCCCGATCGCCACGCCGGGATCCTTGGTCCGCTCCTCGATCTCCTCGTCGAGGAATGTCGGCGCCCCCAACATGTCCATGACCACTGCTGGAGTAATCGACAGCGGCGCTTCATCGCCTTCCGCTCGTCGTCTCGCGGCCTTCCGGCAGAGGGCGCCAATTTCGCGCTCGAGATTTCTCACGCCAGCTTCCCGCGTGTAGCCGCGGATCACCGTCCGCAGCGCATCGTCGGTGATGACAAGCTGCTCGGGGGTGAGACCATGATTCGTAATCTGTTTCTGGGCCAGGTGGTCGCGGGCAATCGCGAGCTTCTCTTCCTCGGTGTAGCCGGGGATTTCGAGCACTTCCATGCGATCTCTGAGTGCCGGCGGAATCGGGTGCAGGACGTTGGCCGTCGTGATGAAGAGCACCTCGGAGAGATCGAACGGCACGTCGAGGTAGTGATCCCGAAACGAGTTGTTCTGCTCAGGATCGAGGACCTCGAGGAGCGCCGATGCCGGGTCACCACGGAAGTCGGCGCCCAGCTTGTCGATCTCATCGAGGATGAAAACCGGGTTGCGAGACTCGGCGCGGCGCAGGCCCTGGATGATCTGTCCCGGCAGCGCGCCGATGTACGTGCGGCGATGGCCGCGGATCTCGGCCTCGTCGCGCATGCCGCCGAGCGACACGCGAACAAACTTGCGCCCGAGCGATCGGGCGATCGACTTCGCCAGCGACGTCTTCCCGACCCCGGGCGGGCCAGCGAAACACAGGATCGGGCCCTTGACGTCAGGGTTGAGTTTGCGCACCGCCAGGTACTCGAGGATGCGGTCCTTGGCTTTTTCGAGGCCGGAGTGATCGGCGTCGAGGATGTCTTTGGTCTTCGGCAAGTCGATGACTTCCTCGGTGCGCTTCTGCCACGGCAGCGTGACCAGCCAGTCCATGTAGGTTCGCGAAACCGTGTATTCGGCAGCGGCGACCGGCATTCGTGCGAGGCGGTCCAGCTCGCGCAGCGCTTCCTTCCGCACGGCTTCCGGCATGCCTGCCGCATCGACCTTTTCCTGCAGCTCCTCGATGTCCTTGGTCTGATCGTCGCCTTCGCCGAGCTCCTTCTGAATCGCCTTGAGCTGCTCGCGCAAGAAGTACTCACGCTGGTTGCGGCCAACCTCGGACTGAACTTGCGACTGAATCTTCGATCCGAGCTCGAGCACCTCCAGCTCCTTGATCAGAATTCGATTCAGCGCATTCATGCGCTCCCTGACGTCGAGCTTCTCGAGAACTTCCTGCTTTACGCTCGTCGTGATCGTCGTGAGGCTCGACGCGATGAAATCCGCCAGGCGGCCCGGTTCAGTAATGTTGGCCGCCAGGGTTTGCAGGTCGTCGGAGAGCAAAGGCGACAGCGAGACGACCTGTTGAAAGCTGGTCTTGATATTTCGCAAGAGCGCGTCGATCTCGAGCCGCTGCCCCTCGTCGAGCGATTCAGGTGCTGGCGCCACGCGGCCACGCAGGTACGGGCGGCTCGATGTGATCTCCTCGAGCGTCAGCCGCGACAACCCCTGCACAATCAACCGCAGGCTTCCGTCGGGCAGCTTGAACATCTTGTGCACGTGGCTCGCGGTGCCCACGAGATGAAGATCGCTCTGGAGCGGCTCTTCGACCGATGCGTCGCGCTGCGTGAACACGCCGATCAGCTTGGCGCCTGACATCGCTTCGTCGATCAGGCGAACCGAGGCCTCACGCGCGACCGCAAGAGGCATGAACGAATTTGGGAAAAGGACAGTGTCCCTGAGCGGAAGGATCGGCAACTCGCTGGGTACAGGCAGCGGCCGGTCACTCGGCATGTCCAGATCGAGCAGGTCGTCGCTCATAGGCGGGAACGATCCTTCATTCAAGAATTCTTTCGGACGCGAGGGAAGGGCACGAGGCTATCACAAGAAAAAAAATGCCCAACTCCCTGATCGGGGGAGTTGGGCACCAAGGGCCCGAGATGTTGTCTGAACGACTTCAGTTAGACATGTCGTAGAAGAGCGTCGACGATCCACGCTTCTGCTGCGCCATGCGCTCCCGACGCTCAGCGGTCTCACGAGCCTCTTCGCAGTCCTTGCAACGCACTGCAAATGGCAGAGCCCGAAGGCGCGCCTCAGCGATTTCATCGCCGCATTCGAAGCAGTCGCCGTAGGTGCCCTCCTCGAGCCGCCTCAGCGCAGCATCCACCTTGGTGAGGGTCTCGGACTTCATCTGTATCAGCGCGAACTCGATGTCTTCCTGGATGTCGACCTCGGAGCTCTCCCCCTGATCCAGCACGTCCCTTTCTTTGTTGCCCTCCGCCCGGGCGTCGCGAATCTTCTCGTGAACCGAGTTCAGCAACTCCCGACGGCGATCCTCGAGCATTTTCTTCAGCTCGTCATAGCGGCTCGTCTTTGCCGCTACCTTCTTCCTCGTCGTCGTCGCCATGATGCCCTGCTCCCTTCCCCGTCCGCCTCTTTTATTCGAGGCTGTTTAACACCCGTATGATGTCCGCGGACTATGCAATCGAAGTGCCTAACTGTGAACGAGGCCGGATGGCTCGGCAGAACGGATCTGCCTTCGCTCGCGGCCTGTAGACTGCATAGTCAATGAAGTCATTGCGTCTCTATGAATTAGCACCGAACAACTCAACCACCCCGCACTGCTGAATCTTTAGACGCCGATGGACGCATCGAGGTTTTCCGCTGGATGTCCTCTGCAGATCACAGCCCAAAACCACGAAATCGTGACTCATCTCCACCAGTTTCGGCTGATCTGGCTGGGAACACTCCCCCACTGCCAGTTCAGGGGAGCATGGAACCTGAAAGCCATAAGGCACTGCAACTATTGGGAATAGCGGATGTTACGGCGAGAGTACCAGTTCTGAGCAACCCAGCAAAAAAATTTCACCCCTGGCAATTTAACTGCTGGGCGAGACCAAAAGGCGGATTGACGTAATTGTCGATAAATCAACAATGCGTCTAATTTTCTACATGGGACACCAGTGTGCGCCGATCGACACTGATATCGGACACCCGACGCCCATGCTCGTTACCAACGTTGCCTCACCCGCCCGCGTGTGCGAAGCTCACCGTTTATGACCTGCCCATCGTGTGGCCGGCGAAAGGGGCGGCGTGACTGCCCCGCCCTGCGGGGCAGTATCTGCACGATCTGCTGTGGCACCAAGCGGCTGGTGGAAATTCAATGTCCCGACACGTGCCCGCATCTGGTCGCGGCCCGTGAACATCCGGCTGCGGTTGTGAAGAAGCAGCAGGAGCAGGATGTCGCGGTCCTCCTGCCGACAATCAACCACCTGACCGAGCGGCAGCATCAGTTGTTCTTCCTGATTCATTCCGTGATCGCCAGCCACAAACCGGACACGCTCAGCCGCCTGCTTGATGAAGATGTCGCGCAGGCCGCCGCGGCCGTGGCGGCGACCCTGGAGACCGCGGGTAAGGGTGTGCTCTATGAGCACACGCCCGCGTCTCTACCGGCACAGCGGCTTGCAAGGGAGATCACGGCGATGCTCGCCGAGGTGAGGGCCCGCGGAACCAAGATCTACGATGGCGAAGTGGCGATTGCGCTCCGCGCCATCGAACGGGGCGCGCGCGATACCCAGAAGCAGGCGGTAGGCGAGACCGCATACATATCCCTGATCGGCCGTCTGCTCCACGTTCGCAATCGGCCGGCGACGGAAGAAGCTGCCAAACCAGCGAGTTCGCTGATTCTGCCCTGAGGCTGCTACAATGTGGGGTTTGTGCGTCCGGCGGGAACCCATGCCGGGCGAATGGCGTTGCAACACACACCGCGCGAGCACTCGTGCCGGTGCCTCAGCGAGACAGCAATATGGCGAAACGATGTGAGGTGTGCCACAAGGGCCCCGTCGTCGGGCGGACGGTCTCCCACGCACACAACGTCGGGCCCCGGCGGTTCGAGCCCAACCTTCAGAGAGTGCGAGCCATCGTGAATGGCGCGACCAAGCGCATCCGTGTGTGCACGCGATGCCTCCGCAACGGCAAGGTCACGAAGGCGGCATAAGCGTGCGACAGGTCATCAGCGCGCCCGACGCGCCCAAGGCGATGGGGGCGTATTCGCCCGCGATCAAAGCGGGGAATCTCCTTTTCGTCTCAGGTCAGATCCCGATCGACCCGGCCAGCGGCGAACTGGTCACCGGCGACATTGCAGCTCAGACCGAGCAGGTGATGCGTAACGTCGGAGCGTTATTACGAGCGGCGGGCGTCGGCTTCGAACACGTCGTCCGGACGACGGTGTTTCTTGCAGACATGGACGAGTTCGCGGCGATGAATGAGGTGTACAGCCGCCACGTCGCGGCGCCACCGCCGGCGCGTGCCACGGTGCAGGTCGCGCGACTGCCCCGCGGTGTAAAGATCGAGGTCGACGCAATAGCGGTATTTTCATAAGACCCCGGGGCTAATTTTCTGAGTAGCTTCTCGGGAAAATCACCCCCGGAGTCGTTTCATGCTCGCGCCGTTCTTTCCACGCCGAGCACACCCTGCACGCCCTTGATCGACTTGATCACCTTTTCGAGGTGCTTTACGTCGCGGATCTCGACGGTCATATCGATGCGCGCCTGACGATCGTCCCCGGTGCGCGCTTCCATGTTGGTGATGTTCGTGTTGATGTCCGACACACGCGCGCTGATTTCGGCCAGCATGCCTTTGCGGTCTTCGACCTGCATCGTGAGGCGCACGATGTACGGTGCCTGATCGGTGCCGGGGCTGTCCCATTCGACGTCGATCCGCCGTTCGGGATCGAACATCAGGTTCAGGACGTTGGGGCAGCCGAGCGAGTGCACCGACACACCTTTTCCGCGAGTGATGTAACCGACAATCCGTTCTCCCCGGATCGGATTGCAACACTTCGCCCGGAACACCATCACATCGTCGGTGCCGCGGACCTTGATCTTGTCGGAGGACAAGCCTGGCCGCAGCACGCGCCTGACGACCGACACGACCGGCGAGTCCTCGCGCAGCTGTCCGTTGGGCGCGGACTTCTGCAGCACGGTCCGGGCGGCAAGCTTGCCATAGCCGATGTGAGCGAGCAGCTCGTCGGCCGACTTGGCTCCGTATTCCGATGCGAACTTGGCCAGCTCGGGACTCTCGAGCAATGTGGCCGGGTTCAGGCCAAACCGTCGCGCCTCTTTGTCGAACAGACGACGACCCAGGTCGATGCTGCGCGTCCGCTCCTCGGCCTGCAGCACGTGTTTGATCTTGCTGCGCGCTCTCGACGTGACGACAAACGACAGCCAATCCCGGCTTGGCTTGTGACCGCTTTGCGTGACGATCTCGACGATGTCGCCGTTTTGAAGACGCGTGCGGAGCGGCGCCATGCGCCCGTTGATGCGCGCGCCGACGCACTGGTTGCCTACATCGGTGTGAACCATGTAAGCAAAGTCCACTGGGGTCGCACCGCGCGGCAGCGAGCGGACTTCTCCTTTCGGCGTGAAGATGTAGACCTCCTCGGGATAGAGGTCGATCTTCAGGTTCTGCAGGAATTCCTGCGGGTCGCGGACCTCCTGTTGCACCTCGAGGAGTTGACGCATCCACTGGAAGTAGCGCTCGTCGCGATGATCGCCGACGCGTCCTTCCTTGTACTTCCAGTGTGCGGCGATGCCTTCCTCCGCTCGGCGATGCATCTCCTCCGTCCGAATCTGCACTTCGAACGGGAACCCGTGCTCGCTGATGACCGAGGTATGTAGCGATTGATAACCATTCGGCCGCGGCATCGCGATGAAGTCTTTGAAGCGACCGGGCACCGGCGACCAGGTCTGATGGATGATGCCGAGTGCCGCGTAGCAGTCCTTGACCGATTGAGTGATGAGGCGAAGCGCGACGAAGTCGTACACGCGTTCGAGATCGATCATCTGCCGTATCAACTTCAGGTGAATGCTGTAGAGACGCTTGATCCGCCCGTCCAGGGTATTGATCGGGATCTGGGCTTCATCGAGGCGCGCGCGCAGCGTGCGCGTCAGCTCGTGGATGATCCCTTCGGAATTCTTTCGTCGGGCCTCCACCTTCGCGCGCAGCGCCTCATAGGCCTTCGGCTCGAGATACTTGAACGACAACTCTTCCAGCTCGTTCTTCACCTTGCTCATGCCAAGCCGGTTGGCAATGGGCGCGTAGATGTCCAGCGTCTCCTGAGCGATCTTGATACGGCGCTCCTCGGGAAGGTGATGGAGCGTCCGCATGTTGTGCAGACGATCGGCGAGCTTGACGAGGATGACGCGGATGTCATCTACCATCGCGAGCAGCATCTTCCGGAAGTTCTCGGCCTGCCGCTCTTCGCTCGATGAAAACGGAATGGCGCCGATCTTGGTGACGCCCTCGACGACGTGCGCGATCTCCTTGCCGAACAGCTCCTGAATCCGCTCAGGTGTGGTGAGCGTGTCCTCGACAACGTCGTGCAGCAACCCTGCGGCAACGGCCACGACGTCGAGCTTCATGTCCGCCAGTGAATCGGCGACCTCGAGGGGATGGACGAGGTAAGGCTCACCCGAATGACGGACCTGTCCCTTGTGCTCGAGGGCCGAGAACACGTAGGCGCGTCGAAGGAGCTCCAGGTCCGCCTCCGGGCTGTAGCTCCGCACCTTTTCGAGGAGGGTCTCGAATCGAATCATGAAGAACGGTGTCTAACTCGTACGACGCGTGATCGGACCGCTGGGTACCCAAGTTGAAGGTGCCGGCCAGCCTACGCGCGAAGCGCTGCGGCGAGGTCTCGCCGTAGCACAGGCGAAGGCGGATATCTTCATGATAGCCGGACCCTTGACTGGCTAGAAAACCGATCACTATACTGGCGCGTTTGCCGGGCGCGGTCCGTCCCAGCCGGGCTGTCGGAGCCGTAACAGATAGGTCGTTGTAGGGGAGATTTTGCGATGCACAAGTTTTCGTCAAAGGCCTCGGTGAGCGTGCTCTGTGCCACCCTTGGTCTCGCCGCTGCCGGCTGTAGCCAGATCAACACATTGAAGGCGACCATGGCCTTCAAGGATGCGAATCAGCTCTACCGAGGCCAGGACTTCCGCGCGGCGGTGGCGAAATACAACGAAGCCATCGACCTGTGCCGGGGCTCGGAATCCGAGTGCAAGGACCCGAAGCTGAACCCGGCTTACTTCTTCCTTGCCAATAGCTACGACAACCAGTATCGCCCCGCCCGCCGTGGCGAGCCGACCAACGACCAGCTGCTCACCAAGGCGATCGAAAATTACAAGAAGGCTGCAGAAGTCGTGACGGAGCCGCTCACGAAGCAGCGAGCGATGGAGTATCTGGTGGCGGCGTATGGTCCCGACAAGCTCAATGAGCCGTCCGAAGCGGAGCCGATCCTTCGCCGCATGATCGAGCTCGATCCGACAGAACCGAGCAACTACACCTACTTGTCACGCATCTTCGAAGAGAACGGCGACTACGAGCAGGCCGAGCAGTTGCTGGTGAAGGCGCGCGATATGAAGCCGAATGACCCCGGGGTCTATATGACGCTCGCGACCTTCTACAACCGCCAGGGTGAGTTCGACAAGAGCATGGACGCCCTCAAGGCCCGTGCGGAGAAGGAACCGAACAACCCGGAAGCGTTCTACACGATCGCGCAGTTCTACTGGGAGAAGGCGTATCGCGACTTCACGATCTCCGACGCGGACAAGATGAAGTTCGTGATGGCAGGCAACGAAGCGATCGACAAGGCGATCCAGCTCAAAGCTGACTACCCGGAGGCGCTCACGTACAAGGGCCTGCTGCTGCGGGTCCAGGCGAACCTGGAAAAGAACCCGACGCGCCAGCAGGAACTGGTCAAGGAGGCGGGCGTCTACAGCTCGAAGGCCCAGGAAGTCCAGCAGAAACAGCGCGCGGCCGGCGCCGGCGACTAGCCGAGGCAGCGACGTTCCGCAACCGCGGTCAGGCTTGGGGCCGCTCTCTCGATTCCGAGGGAGCGGCCCTTTTCAGTTATACAATCGGTAGACGTTTGCGCCCTTCCAGGCCGAAGTGGCGTCGGCCGTCGCAGGCTGCATTCTGTTCGCCCCGTTAAGTTCCGAATCGTGAGAGACCGTCGCCGACGTGATTCGGCTGTTACGAGCCTTTGTTAGCTTCGTCCGACAGTCAATCCGGTCAACGGCTTCAGCGGAGTGTGTATGAAACACAGCTGGTTTTTGTTCGTATTCGTCGCGCTCTGTCTGACCACAGTTGCGCCATCGATCTGCGCCCAGAACGTCACCACCGGTAGCCTTACCGGCACGATACGCGACTCACAGGGAGGAGTGCTTCCCGGGGTCACCGTAACCGCCACTCACACTCCCACAGGCGCCTCCTACGAAGGCGTCACGCAAGGCGATGGCACCTTCACCCTGGTCAACGTGCGAATCGGGGGACCCTATGACGTCGTCGCAAACCTGCCAGGATTCCGCGAGGCCAAGAAGGATGGCGTGACCGTGAATCTGGGGCAATCCACGTCAGTCGATCTGACAATGCAAGTCGGGGCTGTGAGTGAAGTGGTGATTGTCACCGCCATCGCATCATCGGTGTTCACGAGCACGAACTCCGGCACCTCCGGCAATATCGAACAGGGTGTCATCGAGAACCTGCCCACCATCCAACGCAGCCTGACCGACTTCGCCCGCGCCAACCCGTTCTTCGCGCCGTCGAACACCAATGCGAACTCAGGAACCACGCTGAGTGTGGCGGGCCGCAGCGGGCGCTATAACAACCTCCAGATTGATGGCGCTGTGAACAACGATCTGTTCGGTATTGCCGACTCCGCTCTGCCGGGTGGTCTGGCCAACACCGAACCGATCAGCCTCGCAGCCATCCAGGAGCTGCAGCTCGTCGTCTCCCCGTACGACGTGCGACAGGGTAACTTCTCCGGCGGCGGAATCAACGCCATCACCAAGAGCGGAACCAACACGTTGCGGGGCGAGGCGTTCTATGTCTTCCGCAATCAGGACTGGGTGGGTAACGGTGTCGATGACCGTCCGATTGCGACCTTCAGCGATAAGCAGTTCGGGGGGAGCGTCGGCGGCCCGATGGCGCGCAACCGGGCATTCTTCTTCGGCAGCCTCGAGTGGCAGCGGCGGGAAACACCCTCGGGCTGGTCGGTGGACGGCTCGTCCGGACAGACATTCGGCCGGCAGGCGGACATTCAGCGCGTCCTCGATATCGCGCAATCGCGCTACGGCTACAATCCGGGCCCGATCACCGAGTTCATTCGTCAGAATCCGAACGACAAGGTCTTCGTCAGGGCCGACTTCAACCTGACGTCACGTCACCAGCTCACGGTCAGGCACAACTACGTCGATGCGCTCAACGACGTCGGCACCATCTCGAACACGCGTTACTTCTTTCCCGACCAGTTCTACGAATTCGACAGCACGGTCAACTCCACGGTCGGGCAACTGAACAGCACGCTGGGCCGGATGGCCAACGAGGCGCGCGTCACGTATCAGCGCATCCGCGACGTTCGCAATAATCGGAACTCCCCGTTCCCCCAGGTGAACATCCGAATGGGCAACAGCCAGGACGTGCGCTTCGGCACCGAGCAGTTCTCGGCCCGAAACAGACTGGATCAGGACATCCTGGAGATCAACGATGACCTGACGCTCGTGCACGGACAGCACCAGTGGACGTTCGGTACGCACAACGAGTTCTTCAAGTTCGACAACCTCTTCATCCGCGACAACTTCGGCACCTACGACTTCAACAGCATCGATCTGTTCGAACAGGGGCTGGCGCAGCAGTACGACTACAGCTTCTCGCAGACGTCGGATCCCCTGCAGGCGGCGAAGTTCTCGGTCTACCAGCTCGGGTTCTACGCCGGCGACGTGTGGCGCCTTCGCAGCAATTTCACGGTCACGTATGGGCTCAGACTCGACGTGCCCATCTTCCCAGACGATCCGTTGCCCAACCCGACGGTCCAGTCGCTATATGGGATACGAACCGACATCGTTCCCCACTCGCGAACCTGGTCGCCGCGCGTCGGCTTCAACTGGGACCTGAGCAACGACAAGACGCAGCAACAAATCCGCTTCGGTAGCGGGCTTTTCGGCGGGCGCACTCCATACGTCTGGTTATCGAATCAGTACACGAACACTGGCAATGAGTTCACCCGCATAAGCGCGGCGTTCAATGCGAACAACAGGATTCCGTTCGTCGCCGATACCACGCGGCAGCCCACCAACGTCGGCCAGGCAGCGACCAATGAGATCGACGCCGTGGACGAGGACTATAAGTTCCCCAGCCTGCTTCGCGGTAACGTCGGGTACGATCGCAGCCTGTTTGCCGGCCTCATTGGCAATGTCGAACTCCTGTATTCGAAGACGCTTCAGGACATCGACTACAGGAACCTCAACCTCGCGGTATCCGGACAGCGACCAGACGGCCGGCCGGCCTACACGCGGGCGAATCCAGCCTTCAGTGACGTCATCTTCCTGACTAACACGAATGAGGGTAATACCTGGACGATCGCGACCAAGCTCGAAAAGCCGTTCCGGAATCGATGGTACGCGCAGGGCTCATACCTCTACGGGCGCTCGGAAACAGTCAACGACGGCGGTTCGAGCCAGGCGAGATCGAACTGGATCAACAACTACTTCGGGGCCTCTGGCGTCAACGACGTCCCACTGGCAACGTCGAACTTCTCCCCGGGCCATCGAATCACGATGTCGGCAATTTACACCCTCCCGTTGCGCAAGACGGAGGCCTCGTTCTCCTTCTACTACAACGGCCAGACCGGACGGCCATACGCGTACCGCTATAACAACGATGTCAATAATGACGGGGGGACTACCAACGATCTCTTCTACATCCCACGCGACGCGAGCGACGTCATCATCAGCAACGGCACGTTTGACCAGCTTATGGCGTTCATCAACGACGGCTGCGACGGGATGACGCCGGGAACCATCGTCGTCCGCAATTCGTGCCGCGCGCCGTGGACAAACTCATTGGACTTCGGTACGGCCTTCCGGGTACCAATGGGACGCTATCGAGGTGAGATCACGTTCAACGTGCAGAACCTCATAAACGGGTTTAACAGCAGCAACGGGTTGGTGGAGTACGCAACGTTCAACGGCATCACGCCAGCCACCGCGGCGGTCGATACCGCCACCGGTAAGTGGATCTACACTCTCACCAACTTCGTGACCTCGCCTGCCGCGAATCCGCGCTTCTCGCGTGACGATCTGCGTTCGCGCTGGCAGGGACAACTGGGATTCAACTTCCGGTTCTAACCCGTAAACCACCTGTCGCGGCGGGTCTAAAGACCC
>Ga0207697_10000146_pt1 | contig 34541 bp, 33 predicted proteins | sample KBSSwiS5withPhiX_FD_184293 | JGI IMG/M metagenome (GOLD analysis project Ga0207697, IMG submission 184293) | Switchgrass rhizosphere microbial communities from Kellogg Biological Station, Michigan, USA, with PhiX - S5 (SPAdes) (version 2) | ecosystem: Host-associated > Plants > Roots >... | reverse complement strand
CTCGTGACCAGGAGCGGATGACGTTGTTCCTAGTCAACGGCGTCATGCTCCAGGGCACGGTCACGGGCTTCGACCAGTTCTCGCTGGTTCTCGAGCGGGGAGGGCAGATCCAGCTCGTCTACAAGCACGCCATTTCGACCCTTCAGCCAGCCCATGCCTTAAAGCTTGGCGGCGAGGCTGACGGAGAACCGGAGGCCAACGCTGAATAATTTCGATGGCAATGGCGCAATCGAGGTCGCCCGCGGCGAGCGGGCGGTCATCGCCGTTCCCGAACTGCCGCGCGAGGGCGCCCGGCGGTCTGCCGAGGCGCGTGTCAAAGAAGCGGAGGGTCTAGCGGCGGCGATCGGGATCGACGTCATCGCTGCCAAGCCATTTCGAGTGCGCTCGGTCCGACCGGCGACCTTGCTGGGGAAAGGCCAGGTCGAGGAAATCGCCGAACTTGCAAAGGAGGAAGAAGCGCGGCTGCTGATCGTCGACGCTCCATTAGCGCCGATCCAGCAGAAGAATCTCGAGGATGAAGTTGGAACCAAGGTCATCGACCGGACCGGTCTGATCCTCGAAATCTTCGGCGAGCGAGCGGCCACGGCCGAAGGCCAGCTGCAGGTCGAGCTTGCCCACCTCGAATATCAGGCTGGTCGCCTGGTCCGAAGCTGGACCCACCTCGAGCGCCAGCGCGGCGGCTTCGGCTTCCTCGGCGGTCCCGGTGAAACTCAGATCGAGGCCGACCGACGGATGATCCGGGACCGAATGGCCAAGATCCGGCGCGAACTGGAGCAGGTGAAGCGGACGCGCTCGCTGCATCGCGACAGGCGCCAACGCGCACCATGGCCGGTTATCGCGCTGGTAGGCTATACGAACGCTGGAAAGTCCACCCTTTTCAATCGCCTAACCGGCGAAACGGTTTTCGCCGAGAACCTACTGTTCGCCACGCTCGACCCGACCATGCGCGATATCCGCCTGTCGGGTTTCGACAAGGTGATCCTCTCCGACACGGTTGGGTTCGTCTCTGACCTGCCGACCGAGCTGATCGCAGCTTTCCGGGCGACACTCGAAGAAGTGCAATCGGCCGACCTGATCGTCCATGTCCGCGACATGTCACATCCCGATCGCGAGGCGCAGAGCGAAGATGTCGAGGATGTCCTGAAGTCGCTCGGCCTGGCGGACGAGGGGGCTCCGCCGCGGCTTGAGGCCTGGAACAAGGTTGATCTGCTTTCAGACGAGGAGCGAACTCGGCTGCTCGAAGAAGCGAAACGGCGCGAGGACGTTGTCCCGATCTCGGCTCTCACGGGCGACGGCCTCGACTTACTGCGCGATCGAATGTCCGACAAGCTGCGCCGCGGTGAGCAAATTCACGAAATCCGGCTTCAGGCGGGCCAGGGTGACCGAATTGCCTGGCTGCACGCCCGCGGTGAGGTACTCAACCAGATCCTCAATCATGACGAAGTTCAATTGTCCGTGCGTCTGTCGCCCGAGAATTGGGCACGGTTTCAGTCGCTCGGCGCGAGCTGACCCTTCTTGGCTTCGACCCAGAGCGCTTCCATTTCGTCGATCGACATGTCCGCAAAGCCTGGTGCTTGCTCGATTGCCCGGAAGCGCCGTTCGAACTTGTTGGTGGCTTCGCGTAACGCTGCTTCAGGTTCGATATTAAGTTTGCGGGCCAAGTTAACGACAGCAAATAGAAGATCACCCAGTTCCTCGAACATAGGCTGATGCTCGGTTTCCGCCTCAAGCTCGGCCAGTTCCTCGTGAATCTTCGCCCGCGGACCTGATGCATCCGGCCAGTCGAACCCCGTACGCGCGGCGCGCCGCTGAAGCTTGGCGGCACGCTCGAGGGCCGGAAGCGCAAGCGCGACACCGGCCAGGGCGCTCTTGTCGGGATCCTTGGCGCGTTCCTCGGCTTTAATGATTTCCCACAGGTGATGGCCGCCATGCTCGGCATCGCCAAAGATGTGCGGATGCCGGCGCTCCATCTTGTCGCAAATGCGCGTGATCACATTCTCGAGCGTAAATTTACCGGCGTCTTCGGCCATTTGTGCGTGGAAGACGACCTGGAGCTGCAGGTCGCCGAGCTCGTCGGCGAGCGCTTCCATGTCGTTACGAGCGATGGCGTCGGCGACTTCGTAGGCTTCCTCGATCGTGTAGGGCGCGATCGTTTCAAACGTTTGCACGCTATCCCATTCGCAGCCGGCCTTCGGATCGCGCAGCCGGCGCATGATCTCCACGAGGCGTTCAAGCGGCATTGAGGGCCCCGGGGGGCCTTTTCCCCGCTTGAACTGAAAGTATGATAATATGCATTATGTAAATATCCACATAGGTCAGGGGACCAGAACCAGCCATCGCCCTTCTACGCCCCACCGTTGCAGCGACGACAGATAGTTCATGCCAAGCACGTTGAGATTGTCGTTGTCCGCAACTTGCACGCCGACATCCCGGCGCTCGATAGCGCCGATCCTGAGCTGTTGGGCTCGTCCGCTCGATACGCGAATGAGGCCATTTCCGGTGCGGACAAGCTGGTCTGGATGCTTCGAGACGATCACGCCGGCGCGGATCGCCGTTTCGCGGTCGACTGTCGTCATCGTGGCTCCACTATCGACCAGGAACTTTACTGGAATCCCGTTGACCAACCCTTCAACCCAAAAATGCCCGTCGATGGCCATTGGGATGCGGGTTTCGTGACCCTGGATTACCGGAGCGCCGATGGCTTCTGCCCGCAGGCGCTGTCCGACCCAGCCGAAGTTGTCACGGAAGGTAAGCAAGACGAATCCGGCCGAGAAGATCGAGATCCACATCAGTGCGGTGGTCAACAGCTTGGCCCACGGCTCCCGGCGAGTCATCAGCGTTCCGAGGACGAGCATGGCGGCCATGAGGATGTAAACGCCGCCAAGCATCAGGTCGTTGGTCACGGCTGAAGGACCAGGTAATTGCCCTCGACACGCCAGCTGCTCAGCGTTGAAAGGAAGTTCATTCCCAACAGGTTGGTATCGTCGTGCTCATTGATATCAATGGGGAATTCCGTCCGTTCGATCGATCCCACCTCGAGCTTGTCTGCCCATCCCTTGATGACCTGCGTCGTTCCGTTTGCAGTCGTGATGACGGTCCGCTCGGATCCGACCGGCATCTGCGTCGCTCTTGCGGACTCGAGTGAAACCGTCGTCACGGTTGCGCCGCTGTCGATCATGAACCGCAAAGGGTGTCCGTTGACCGTTGCATCGACCCAGAAATGGCCGTCATCGGCCATCGGAATCCGCACCGTCTGGCCGTCCGAAATCGACGCCCCGGTAGCTTCGGCGCGTAACCGCTGCCCAACGCTCGTGAATTCGCTTCGAAAGGAGAAGATGATGAAGCCGAGGCCGAAGATCGCGACCCAGGCCAAGGCCATCTTGATCACCTTCCCAATCGGCAACTTCATGGCGAAGAGCGAACTCGCCACCGCCACGGCGACGACCAGATAATAGACCGCTATTGGCCCGTTACCGTTGTTCATAGCATGATCTCTAACCCATCATGTGCCGGAGCGGCCCAGTCCGGAAGCTCCGCGACAAGCGTTCGATAATCAAGGCCATTCCCCATGTGCGTCAGGTAGACCTGCCCCACCCGAAGATCTCTCGCTGCACTGAGGACTGCATCGAGATGCGCGTGTGTGGGATGTGGAGTGCGCGTCAAACAATCGGCAATCCAAACGTCGACACCTTCATACAGGCGCATCATATCGTTCGTTAACTCGTTGAAGTCTATGGCATAGCTAAGCGAGCGTTCGCCCTCATCGAAGCGCAGGCCGAGCGTTGTCATCGTGCCGTGCGGCTGTTTGGCGATGCGCAGGGTCGCCTCACCAAAATACTCCTTGCCGGTCAGAACCCTCCCTTCGACGATCGGGCGATAGAATTCCGTTTGAGCGAAGGCGTAGGCAAAGCGTTGTCGCAGGCTCGCGAGCGTCGCTTCATCGCTGAAAACCGGCACCGGACGGTCAATCGCCTGCGCGAGCGGCCGAAGCTCATCGATGCCATGAACATGGTCGCCGTGATCGTGTGTGACGACGACCGCATCGACCGTTCCTATCTGCGCTGTGAGCAATTGCTGTCGAAGATCGGGGCCGCAGTCGACGAGGACACGTGCATTGCCGCTTTCGACCAGGATCGAGGACCGGAGGCGGTAGTTGCGCGGCTCGTTGGGGTCGCACTTGCCCCAGTCGTCGCCGATCTTGGGGACCCCGGTCGACGTCCCGCAACCGAGGATCCTGACCCTCACGCGGCTTTTTTGAAGAGTTTGAAGAAGTTCGCGGTCGTCGTTTCGCCGAGTTCTTCCGGATCGACGCCCCTCAACCCCGCCACAAACGCCGCCGTGTCTGCGACGAAGGCCGGTTCGCACTTCTGGCCACGGTGAGGGACGGGCGCCAGGAAGGGCGAATCCGTCTCGACCAGCATCTGGCCCGCAGGGAGCCATTTTGCGGTTTCCTGAAGATCGGCAGCGTTCTTAAAGGTCACGATACCAGACAGCGAGACGTAGAAACCGAGATCGAGTCCCTTGCGCGCCAGCTCGGCCGAACCGGTGAAGCAGTGGAGGACGCCGCTGACGCCCCCTTCCCTGACGGCGGCTTCGAGCATTTCGGCCGTGTCCGCCTCCGCCTCGCGCGTGTGCACGACCAGGGGTAGCCCGGTCTCGCGCGCTGCCTCAATATGCGCCTGGAAGCGCTCACGCTGTGCCTGACGGTCGGACTTGTCGTAATAATAATCGAGCCCGCATTCGCCGATCGCGATCACACGGGAATGTGATGCGGCCTCAGTCAGCGCCCTGGCGCCGAGGTCAGGATGAGCGTCAGCCTCGTGCGGATGGACACCGACTGTGGCCCAGACGTCGGCATTGCGCTCAGCGACCGCAATGACGTCATTCCATTCGCGCTGGCGCGTCGAAATGTTGAGGAAACCCTCCACGCCCCGGCGGCGCGCTGCCTCAAGCACTTCGCCCTGACGTTCAGCGAGACCCTCGTAATTGAGGTGGCAGTGGCTATCGATGAGCCTCACGCTGCCGGTTCCGGCTCTTCCTCGAGCTCGAGGCGGGGGAACAGCGGTGTCGGTTGCGCGATGGGTGCACCACCCTCACCCGTAGCGATAAGGTCCAAGAGCTTCTCCGCTGAGGTTGGGATGATCGGAGTGATGGCTCGCGCCAACTCCCGGACTGCAGCCACTAGCGTCCCAAGAACGGCCGCCATGCGGTCCGGATCGGTCTTGCGCAGCGTCCACGGCGCCTGCGTGTCGACATAGGCGTTGCAGGCGAACACAGCCTTCAGCCAAGCCTCGATCCCGACCGAGAAGGCCAGCCGTTCGAATGCTTCCGGCAGCTCCTCGTTCGTGGCTTTCCGGACCAGGTCGAGCAGTCCCTCGTCTTCCAAAGTTTCGCCCGGGACCGGAAGAATGCCATCCAGATTCTTGTGAATCATCGACAAAGTACGCTGCGCCAGATTGCCGAAGCTATTGGCGAGCTCCGCATTGGCGCGATTGACGATCGCCTCCGCACTATAGCTGCCGTCTTGCCCGAAAGAGACTTCGCGCAGGAGGAAATAGCGCAGCGCATCGACCCCGAAGCGATCGGCCAACACCATTGGGTCGATGACATTGCCGACGCTCTTCGACATCTTTTCGCCGCGGCTGAGCAGGAAGCCGTGCCCGTAGACCTGCTTCGGAAGCGGGATGCCGGCGCTCATCAGGAAGGCCGGCCAGTAGACCGCGTGAAAGCGAACGACGTCCTTGCCGATCAAATGGATGTCCGCGGGCCAGTAGCGACGCCACAACTCGGTATCGTCGGGATAGCCAAGCCCGGTGATATAGTTCGTCAGAGCGTCCAGCCACACGTACATCACATGATTATCGCTACCCGGCACCGGAACGCCCCAGTCGAAGCTGGTTCGCGAGATGCTGAGGTCCTTCAGTCCCCCTTCGACGAAGCGCACGACCTCGTTGCGGCGGCTCTCCGGACGAATGAAGTCCGGATTGGCCGAATAATGGTCGAGCAACGGCTGCTGGTACTTCGACAGGCGGAAGAACCAGCTTTCCTCGATCGTCCATTCGACGGGTGTGCCTTGCGGCGACAGCTTGGCGCCGTCCTCGCCTTTTGTGATCTCCTCTTCTTCGTAATACGCCTCGTCGCGGACCGAATACCAACCTTCGTAGCGGTCGAGATACAGGTCCCCCCGCTCCTCCATCGCAGTCCAGATCGCCTGGCTGGCACGATAGTGATCGGGCTGCGACGTACGAATGAAGCGGTCGTATGACACATTAAGAGTGTCGCACATACCTTGGAAAAGACGAGACATTTTGTCCGCCAGCGCGCGTGGCTCCATATTTTCCGACCGAGCCGCCTGGGCCATCTTCAGCCCATGCTCGTCGGTCCCGGTCTGGAACCGCACGTCGCGGCCCTGTTGCCGCTGGAAGCGGGCGATGACGTCGGCGGCGATCGCCTCATAGGCGTGGCCGATATGCGGCGGGCCGTTGGGATAGCTGATCGCGGTGGTGATGTAGAAGGGCTCGCCCATGAGGATGGCCCTAGCCGCCGCGCTTTAGCGCTTCAAGGAAGGGCGGGATCCGTAACCGACGCGAGGATACCGCCGAGCTGGAAGACGGTGGCTGCAGGGTCGAGGGAAACGCGCGGGGCAACGACCGCCAGCTCGCGAGCCTTGGCGTAAGCGTCGAGCGCGCGTTCACGGCGAACGCCCTCGGCCTGGCGCGCCTCACGAGCGATCAGCGATGGGGCAAGCTCGAGGAAAGCCGCGTAGCGCTCTCCGGCGCCGCGTTTGCCGAGCTCGGAAGCAAGCTCCGATCGGCGCGCGTTTGTCGGGTCGCCCTGGCGCAGAATAGCGATCGCAGCGTCCTCCAGCTTGGCAAGGCCAAGCTCGGCGAAGGCCAGCGCCCTTCCCGCCGATCCGAACGACATCGGGACGATCTTTTTGCGGTCGGCAGCTGATACATCCGGTGCCTGCGCTTCCAGGATTGACGTCATGACCTCATCGCTAAGCGCTTGAAAATCAAGCCTTCTGCATCGAGAGCGAATCGTCGGCAGCAACCGCCCGGGGGCATGGCTGACGAGAAAGAAGATGCTGTTGGGCGGCGGCTCCTCGAGCATTTTCAGGAGCGCGTTGGCACCTGCCGGCTCGAGCTCGTCGACCGAATCGATGATGACGACGCGCCAGTCGGACATGGCCGGACTGAGGTCGAACAGCTCGGACAGCGAACGCACCTGGTCAACGCTGATATTGCGCGCAAGATTGCCCGTCTTTTCGTTCACCAACCGCTCGAGCTGGCGCATGTCGGGATGGCTGCCCGCCTCGACTAGCTTGACCATTGGGTGCTCATCGCCGGTCTCAAGACCGGACAAGCCAGACAGCGGGCCCGCAGCATCTGCCAGGACCCGCCGGGCAGCTGCATGAGCGAAGCTCGCTTTCCCCACGCCCTTGGGGCCAGCAAGGAGCCACGCATGATGCAGTTTGCGCGATGCCCAGGCCGAAGCAAACTGCTCGACGGCCCTGTCCTGGCCAAGGATCACGGCAGCAGGTCCTGAATTGCGCTGAGGAGACGCGCGGTCACTTCTTGCGGTTCACCGGACGCATCGATCAGCTTCACGCGGTCGGATTCTTCAGCCGCAATCAGCCGGAACGCCAGCTCGACCTTGTGGTGATAATCGGCGCTGCGGCCACCGATCCGGTCGCTGCCGGCGGTATCGCGCGCCCTGGCCCGCTCGGCGCCTTCATCGAGTATCAGCACCAGGGTCCGGTCCGGGAAGCCGTCGCCGATCCCAAAAGCATTGATCTCGCGCACCGCTTCGATGCCGAGACCGCCGGCTCCGCCCTGATAGGCCAGCGAGCTGTCGATGAAGCGGTCGCTCAATACCCAGCGGCCAGCTTCAAGAGCCGGTGCAATCATCTTATCCAAATGATCTGCCCTGGCGGCGGCGAAGAGCAACGCTTCAGCCCGCGCTCCCCATCTTTCCTCAGGTCCGGCCAGGAGCAGCTCACGGATTTTCTCAGCCCCTTCGCTTCCGCCCGGTTCGCGGGTTTCGACGACCTTGAGACCCCGCTCCCGAAGAGCCGCGGCAAGCGCCTTCACCTGCGTCGACTTGCCGGCCCCCTCCCCGCCTTCGAGGCTGATGAACCTCCCGCGGGCGGTCACGCCATCCCGAACAGCTGCTTGAAGCCGAGCCAGATGCGGCCGAAGAACCCGGCCTGGCCGACATCCTCTCCAGCGACCAGCGGCACGACCTGCGGCGGCGTGTCGCCCGTGGTGATCACCAGGTCCGCGACATGGTCGCCCTTCTTGATCGGTGCGGCGACGGGCCCCTGGTAGCGGATCTTCATGCTGGTCGCCCCGCCAGAGACCAGACCGGCAGGAACGGTGACCGCAAGATTGCGCGGGGCCACGAGGGAAACCTCGCTCGAGCTGCCGAGCTGGACCTTGGCCGTTCCGACTTTGGCGCCCGCCTGGAACAAGGGCTTGGCCTGCCAGGCGTTGAAGCCCCATTCCATCAGCCGTTTGGATTCGGTGACTCGTGCGTTCCAGCTATCAAGGCCCGCGACGACCATGATCAACCGGCGGCCGTTCTGCTCGGCGGAGCCGGTGAAGCCATAGCCGGCTTCGTCAGTGTGACCGGTCTTAAGGCCGTCCGCTCCCGGCACCACGCCGAGGATCGGGTTGCGGTTCTGCTGGGTGATGTCAGCGCCGGACCCAAGGGTCTTTCCCCAGGTGAAGCTCGGCAGTGAATAGAATTGCTTGTAGAGCTTGTAGTGGTTCTCGATCTCGTACCGGGCCAACGTCGCGAGGTCGCGCGCCGAGACGTAGGTCACGCCATTGTCCGGCCAGCCGTTTGCGGTGCCGAAATGACTGTTGGTCAGGCCGATCTTCTTCCCCAGCGAGTTCATCGAATCGGTGAAGGCCTGCTCGGTGCCCGCAATGCATTCCGCCAGCACGACCGAGGCGTCATTGCCGGAGAGCGTGACGATACCCTTCAGCAGGTTTTCGACGCTGACCTGCTCATTGGGCGAAAGGAACATGGTCGAGCCGGCCTGTGGACCGTGCCACTTTTGCCAGGTCTCGGGCCGCACCGTGCACATCTTGCTGGGCGCCAGCTTTCCGCTGTCGATCAACTCGAAGGCGACGTCCGTCGTCATCATCTTGGCCATCGAGGCCGGAGGCATCCGCGCGTCGGAATTCTTCTCGTAGAGCGTCGCGCCGGAACTGACGTCGATCAGATAGGCATATTTGGCCGGCGTATCGAACTGCGGGGCGGCGGCAGGCGCTGCGGTGGCGAGGAGGAATGAGGCGGCGGTGGCGATGCGGACGCTTTTAGACATTCCCCCCGTCTATCGCCGAGCAATCGCGTCCGCCAGCAGTCCGACTGACATCGCGTAAAAATTCGAGCAATTGTAATCGAGGATCGCTCGATAGTTGTTGGTAAGTAGGTAGCCTGACCCGCTCGCGCCCTCCGGCTCGAACAGGGTCGCCATCTCGTTATCGGGCAAGGTACCGTATGGCACCACGCCCAGCGATCGCCATTCGCGCACCGTCAGCCAGCGGGTGTGCCGCTTGTAAACCTGTGGGCATTTCGAGGCCGTGATCGTCGTCTGGAGCGCCGCGCGGTTGAGATTGACCGGCACCGACGCCGAGCTTCCCCAGCGAACCGACGGCTTCCACCCCGCATCGCGCAGGTAGGAGGCGATCGAGGCGAGCCCGTCGAGCTCGTCGCCCCAGATATTCGCGTAGCCGTCGCCGTCGCCATCCGCGCGGAGACGAAGCGCGACCGATGGCAGGAATTGCGGGTAGCCCGTCGCTCCGGCCCAGCTGCCCTTCAGCATTGAGCGCGGGACGCCCTGGTCCATCAGTTTCAGCGCCGCGATGAACTCGTTCTCGAACAACGCGCGGCGGCGGCCGCCGTACGCCATCGATGCGAGTACCTCGAGGAGGTCGTTGCTTCCGGTGACGAGGCCGTAGCTGGTCTCGTGGCCGTAGATCGCGAGGAGAATGGTCGAATCGACGCCGTAGCGCGATTCGATCCAGCGCAGCCCCTGGTAGTGGTTGTTGTAATTGGCCTGCCCGCGGCTGATCAGCGACGAGGTCACGTGCTTGCGAATGTAGGGCTGCATCGACGGCACCCCGCCCGAGCTCGACGCCAGGGGCTCGGCATGGTCGAGCGCAATCACCCGGCGGTTGATGTCGAGCCCGGGGATGGTCGCCTGGATGGTCGATTCGCGGACACCTTGCTGACGCGCGAGTGCGGTCAGACGGACTTTATAAGTCTGCCACGGGTCCGAAATGGGCATGGAGTAAGCTGGCTGGCCATAGATCTGGCCCGACGCTGGGTAGAGCTGCGCGAGCTGCGGTGTCGTCGAGGCGAGCGCCCCCGCCCCCGCCCCGATCAACAGCCAAGCACCCATATTCAAAGCCACCTCCTGAACTTGTCGAGGCTATGGGCTTAACCCCTCCCCGGCCAGCATGGTTCACCGCGCGCCTTGCACAGCCCGCCGCTCCAGAACATATGCGATGCGGATTAAGGAGAGGTGGCCGAGTGGTTTAAGGCAGCGGTCTTGAAAACCGCCGTGGGTGCAAGCTCACCGTGGGTTCGAATCCCACCCTCTCCGCCACCGTTCGTCGAAATCTCCAAATAACTATTGCATCGACGCTACAAATGTAGCACACGCTACAAACGTAGCGCGGCGAGTCCCGCGCCAATAAGGGATGTGAAATGCTAAGCAAGCTGCCGCCGCGTGAACGCCAGATCGTCGATATTCTCTATGAGCGCGGGCCGTTGATCGTCGCCGAGATTTCCGACGCCCTCCCCGACCAGCTGAGCGGCTCGGCGATTCGGGCGATGCTCAAGCGGCTCGAGGACAAGGGTTTCGTGCAACGCAGCGATTCGGAGCGCGGCTTCCTCTACAGCCCGGTCGTCTCCGAGAACGCGGCCAAGAAGTCGGCGCTGAGCGAGATCGTTCGTGTCTTCTTCGACGGTTCGCCGGCAAGCGCCGCCTCGGCCCTTCTTGGTATGTCAGAGAAGCTTCAAGACGACGAGCTGGACGCGCTCGAGCAGATGATTGCCAAGGCTCGCCAGGCGAAAGGGGGCCAGTAATGTCCGTCCTCATAGGGATCGCGCTCAAGTCGCTGATCATCTCCGGGCTGGCGCTCGGGCTGCTCAAGCTGATGTCGCACCGTTCGGCCGCGGAGCGGTCGTGGGTCGCGCATATCGGCCTGCTCGCGCTGGTGGTGGTGGCCTTTGCGCCGCTGGTGCTCCCGACGTGGAGCGTTGAGACACCTGCCCTGCTCGCTCCCGCACCAGAGGTTGAAGCACCAGCGCAGAGCGCTCCGGTTCCAGCGACGGTTTCCGTCGCTAAGACTGACGTAACGGCCACGGCTACCCTGCCCGCAGCATCGGTGGCGCCCGCCGCCAAGCCGTCGAAGGGCTTCACGATCAGCGCATTTGCCGCAACCTCCGCGATTTACGCGATTCCCGCGGTCATCCTGCTGCTGATCACGTTCCTCGCGATCTTCCGCCTGGTGACGCTGCGTGCCCGTGCCGACGTGCTGGTCGATGGACACTGGCTGACTGCGCTCGCACGTGCCCAGAAGCGCATGGGATTCAAGCATGGCACCGCCTTGCTCACCAGCAATGCGCTCGCCTCGCCGATCAGCTGGGGACTGATGCGCCCGGTGATCCTGCTCAACGGCCGTGCGGTCGAAGCAGCGGGTGAAGCCGAGGCGATCATCGCCCACGAGTTGGCGCACGTCGCCCGAATGGACTGGATCAAGCTGCTGCTCGCGCGCGTCGCGACCGCTCTGTTCTGGTTCAATCCTCTTGTGTGGATGCTCGCGCGTGAGGCGCACCAGCTGCGCGAGGAAGCAGCCGATGACGCAGTGCTCGCCGCCGACATCGACGATACCGATTATGCCCAGTTACTGGTTGGAGTTGCGCGCCACGAATGCCCGGGCCTGCTGCTCGGTGCCCATGGAGTTGCTCCTTCCCGCAGCTCGCTGGCTCGCCGCGTTGCCCGGGTGCTCGACGGCAAGACCGTCCGTGGCCCCGCCGCCAAGTCATTCGCGCTGGGCGTAATTGTCGGGGCCGCGGTCGTTGCCGCGCCGCTGACGGCTTTGACCCTGACGCCGCAGCAGAAGCGCGCCCAGAAGGTTGCCGGCGGCAAGACGGTCGTCGACACGTCGAAGCCTTATTACGCGCCGTCAGAGCAGCCCCCCGCCGACCTGTCGCACATCATCGTCCAGGGCGTTTCTACGACTGTCGCGGCGGCCAGCGCTGCGGCGGGACGGGCGCAGGTCGATGCCGACAACGCGCAGGACGCCGCCGAGGAAGCGCGCGATCGCGCCGAGGCAGCCCGTGAGGAAGCGATGGATCGCGCCGCAGAAGCTCGTGATCGCGCGATCGAGCAGGCGCAGGCCATGGCCGAACGCGCTCGCGAACAGGCCAAGGCCTACCACGGCAAGGATTATGCGATGCGGGTCGTTGGCGTTACTCCCGAATATGTCGCGGCGATGCGCTCGGTCGCTCCGCACCTCGTCAAGAGAAACCCGGAAGAGCTTGTCAGCATGAAGGCTGTCGGAGTGACGCCCGACTACGTTCGGGAGTTGACCGCTGCCGGGCTTACCAATTTGAACATGGAACAGATCATGGAAGCCAAGGCGATCGGACTGAACGGCTCCTATGTTCGCTCGGCGCTTGCAGCCGGGGCGCAGCGCGACCTCGACGGCCTCGTTCAGTTGCGCACGCTTGGGATCCGTCCGGAGCAGATCGCCCGCGCCCGAGCTGCAGGAGCAAGGTCGAACGACGACATCGTCGAGCAGGCGATGGGCGTCCCGAACCATGTGAACGTGACGGTGCCGAAATTCCACGGCTGGCCATATGAGGGCGCTCGCCCGCCGCAGCCGCCACGCCCGCCGAACACCGGAAAGCCGGCCAAATCGCCGCCCGACTGGAATGAGCCCGAGGTCAATCCTGGCGACTGACGCCAACTCCGACTGATCCGACAAGAAGTGCTGAATTTTGAACGCCTGGCCCAGGCGAACGGGCGAGGCTTGCCTCAACAAGGAGACTGAAATGACCCGTTTTGCTCTCGCATTTCTCGTGTCGCTGTCGATTGCTTCCACCGCCAATGCGGCCGGGAGTGGCGATAGCCATGAGATAATTTACCGGGACCTCGACCTGTCGACGCCAGCGGGCGCCGCTGCTCTTCACCGGCGCGTCGGCCGCGCGATCGATGCCCTCTGCGCCGATCCCTACGGACCCTCACCGGGCGTCGTCATCGACCAGCAGTGCAAAGCCGATGCCTGGTCGCAGGCCCGTCAACAGATCGAAACCACCATCGCTGCCGCACGGCGGGGCGGCGTCGAACTCGCCAGCGCTGATCCGCTTCCGGCCGAGCGCTGACGAACCATCACCCAAGGAGACCGACAATGAACCGCTTTGTCACTTTCCTGCTCGCTCTACTCGTTGCCACCCTTACCGTCTCCTCGGCCTGCGTCGCGGCGCCGTTCGAGATCATCCACTTCACCCTCGAACCGGAGCGCGGAGGCGGCGAAAAGATCCACGCCAGCTTTCGCGACGAGAGCCGCGACCGGGACTACAACAGCTGGTCAACCGGATTCCTGCCAAACGAGCTCGTCGGGCTCGATACTGCCGGATTTCGTGCTTCGGGGACACGGCCGCTTCGTTTCGCCATAGTGCGCGAAGCGGGCCGCGTGGACTGTGCCGGCAACGGCGGCCAGTCCCATGCTGCCGGCAATTGCAGCTTCACGGCTGATCCGAATTTCACGCAATTGCTCGTTAGCCGCGGAATCGGGAAGCCGACCCGCGAGCAGGCATTCGGCCTGATGGCGGTAAATGTTCATCGCGAAACCGTCGATGCGGTTGCGGCGGCGCACTATCCGACGCCCTCAATTGACGACCTGATGGGACTTGCCGCGCTCGGCGTGAATGGCCGCTACATCAGTGAGCTTGCAAAGGCCGGTTATCGTCCCAACGCAATTCACACCCTGATCGAGTTCAAGGCGCTCGGGATCTCACCCGAATGGATCGGCGGATTCGCCCGCGCGGGCTACGCCAACATGCCTGCAGAGGACCTGGTGCAATTGAAGGCGCTCGACATCACGCCCGACTTCATCACCGGCTTCGACCAGATCGGCTATCGCCACCTGCCGGTGAACACCTTGGTGCAATTGAAGGCTCTCGGAATCACCCCGGAGTTCGTCCGCTCCAAGGCGACGGTGCAGCACCAGCTGACCGTGGACGAGCTGGTCCAGCTAAAGCTCTTCGGACGTTTGCGCTGACGTTTGTCCGTTCGTGAGTCCCGGCCCGGGCTTCGGTCGATCCGTCTGTCGATTGATCGAAGACCCGTCGCCGGACTCCACCCCGCCGCATAGGCGCACGACCAACTACAAGGGGAACAAACGTGGTGCGCCAGACATGGCTGTCCACCGTCGCAGTATCGGCCATTGCTTTTTGCGCGCCCGCATTCGCACAGGCCCCGGCCGGGGGTTCTGTCGCGGCGCAGGCACCACGCAGCAGCCGGACGACGGTCTATGATTCGGGCTATTTCGCCCAGTTCGCGCCGCGTACCGCACTGGACATCGTCCAGCATGTGCCGGGCTTCCAGCTCGACCTCGGCGTTACTCAGGGCGCGACCGGCAATGTCGACGTGCGCGGCTTCGCGGGCACCGCCGGCAACGTGGTCCTCAACGGCGCGCGCCCGAGCACCAAGTCCGAGACCCTGGATGTCACGCTGCAGCGCATTCCCGCCCAACGTGTCGTCCGCGTCGAGCTCGGCTCGGGCGACCTCTACGGCTCGGACTATGCCGGCAAGAGCCAGGTCCTCAATGTCGTGCTGTCCAACGCCGGCGGCTATGACGCCAACGTCACGCTGAGCGGGACGCGCCGCTACACCGGCTACATCCAGCCCAACGCCTCGGCCAATGTCGTCTTCACCAAGGGTCCGTCGAGCCTGAACCTGTCCGCCGGAACCGGCCGCAACAAGCAATATGAAGAAGGCACCGACACCCTCATCGACACATCGAGTGGCGACCTCGTTGAGTTCCGGCGCAAGCATAACGTCTACGCCAATAAGAACCCGTTTCTCGCCGCGGCTTATGGCCTCGAGCATGGCGCGAATGACGCCTACCACCTCAATATCCGCTGGCAGCCGAGCCGGTTCGACCTGTTCCAGAAGAACATCGTGTCGCCGACCGGCGATCCCCAGCATGAGGACAACCTCTTCCAGCATTACCGCGACCCGGTGATCGAGCTTGGCGGCGACGTGACTCGGCCGCTCGCGGGCGGTGCGATCAAGTTCGTGGGCCTGACCACGCGCCGCAAACGTCACGACTTCGACTCCTATGTCGGGCGCGACGGACTGATCGATGAAGGCGGGCAGGTTGTCGGCGGGTTCGAGCAGCTAATCGACGCCAAGCGCAACGAGACCATCGGCCGCATCAGCTGGACCCGCTCCAACCTTTTCGGGATGTCGTTCGAGGTCGGCGCGGAGGCGGCCTACAACACGCTCGACGACCATACGACGCTCGACGCGATCGACGAGAATGGCGACAAGGTGCCGATCGACCTGCCGATTGCTGACGCGACGGTAAAGGAGAAGCGCGGGGAGGTTTATCTGAACCTCGGCAAGCAGATTTCCCCTGCCCTTCGCGTTGACGGCGGCGTCAACTACGAATTCTCGAACCTCAAGGTCCGCGGCGACGCGACAGCCGACCGCACGCTCAAGTTCCTGAAGCCGAACATCACGTTCGACTGGAAGCCAGGCGGCGGTTGGCACAGCCAGCTGTCGATCCGTCGCACCGTTGCCCAGCTCGATTTTTACGACTTCATCAGCTTCGGCGAACTGTCGACCAACCGGGTCAACGGCGGCAACGCCAACCTGGAGCCGCAACGCACCTGGGAATTTCATGGCACGCTCGACCACCCACTGCTCGGCGACGGACTGTTCAAGCTCGATTTTGGCTACGACCTCGTCAGCAAGCTCCAGGACCGCGTCCTGATCTGCGACGAGGATGACAATTGCTTCGATGCGCCGGGTAACCTTGGGACCGGCAAGAGGCTCTTCGCCAACGTCACCTTTGACGCCCCGCTGGGGATGCTGTGGAAGGGCCTGCGCGCCAAGCTCACTGGCAATTTCCAGCGCACCCGGGTCGAAGACCCGATCAACGGCAAGCAGCGCAACTGGAGCGGCTTCTTCCCCAACTGGCAGTGGGACCTCACCGTACGCCGCGACGCCGGCGCTTTCTCCTACGGCTTCGAAGTGTTCGACAACCAGAAGTTCACCTTCTTCCGGACCGACGAATTTGACACCAACTTCAACGGTGCACCGGGCTGGAACGCCTTCGTCGAATATCGGCCGAGCTCGAAGACGTCGCTGGCGCTCGATGTCCAGCATGTGTTCGGGAAGCGCAACCGCCTCTTGTTCTTCCCCAACCGCGCCGAGCCCGACACGATCATCAACGAATATCGCGAGCGCGACCAACATATCAGCATCGGCCTGACGCTGAAGCAGTCGTTCGGCGGCGGCGGCGGAAAGAAGGTCGCGTCTAAGGACAAGTGACCGGCAAGCGACGTTGGGGGTGGCGCTGAGCGGCAGCCGTGGTAAGGGCGCCGCGACTTCCTTTGACAGTTTCGGAGCCGCAACGCCGTGGGTGAGCCTGCAATCCTGCCGTTCAATTGGCAGGACCCTTTCGACCTTGATCATCAACTTTCGGATGAGGAGCGGCTCGTCCGCGACACGGCCGAGGGCTACGCGCAGGAAAAGCTGCAGCCGCGGGTGACGTCGGCCTATTTGGACGAGCGGTTTGACCGCGAAATCATGAGCGAGATGGGTGAGCTTGGCCTCCTGGGCGCAACGGTTTCGCCAGACTATGGCGGAGCCGGACTCGGCTACGTCAGCTACGGCCTCATCGCCCGCGCCGTCGAGCGCGTCGACAGCGGCTACCGCTCTGCCATGTCGGTGCAATCGAGCCTCGTGATGCACCCGATCAATGCCTACGGATCGGAAGAGCAGCGCAAGAAGTATCTCCCCAAGCTCGCGACGGGCGAATGGATCGGCTGCTTTGGCCTAACCGAGCCTGACGCCGGTTCCGATCCCGGAAGCATGCGCACCCGCGCCCAGAAGGTGCAAGGCGGCTACATCCTCTCCGGCACCAAGATGTGGATCACCAACTCGCCGATCGCCGACGTCTTCGTCGTGTGGGCGAAGTCGGACGCCCATGACGGCAAGATCCGCGGCTTCGTGCTCGAAAAAGGTTCAAAGGGCCTGTCGGCGCCCAAGATCAAGGAGAAGCTCTCCTTGCGCGCCTCGATCACCGGCGAAATTGTGATGGACCAGGTCGAGGTCGGCGAGGATGCGCTCCTGCCCAACGTCGAGGGCCTCAAGGGCCCGTTCGGCTGCCTCAACCGCGCCCGCTACGGCATCAGCTGGGGCTCAATGGGCGCCGCCGAGGCCTGCTATGCCGCTGCCCGTCAGTACACGCTGGACCGCAAGCAGTTCGGGCGTCCCCTCGCCTCCAACCAGCTGGTGCAGCTGAAGCTCGCCAACATGCTGACCGACATCACGCTCGGCCTCCAGGCATCGCTCCGCGTCGGCCGCCGCCTCGAAGCGGGTGAGCTGATCCCTGAGACGATCAGCCTCATCAAGCGCAACAATTGCGGCAAGGCGCTCGACATCGCCCGCGTCGCCCGCGACATGCACGGCGGCAATGGCATCTCCGCCGAGTTCCAGGTGATGCGCCACGCTGCGAACCTCGAGACCGTCAATACCTACGAGGGCACGCACGACGTCCACGCCCTGATCATGGGCCGCGCGATCACGGGTCTAAGCGCCTTCTAGCGGACGGCACCAAACAACCTTATGTTGCGCCCCCAACGATGAATGGGGGCATCACATGGGTATCGTAGGCTGGGTCATTGTCGCAGTCGCCGTACTGCTCGTTATTTACGCGATTGGTCTCTACAACTCGCTCGTCAGGCAGCGCGCGCTCGTCAATGAGGGATTTAGCGGGATTACGGTCCAACTGCGCCGACGCGCCGACCTCATCCCGAACCTCGTCGAAGCAGTGAAGGGCTATGCGACCCACGAGCGTGAGGTCTTCGAGCAGGTCAGCGAAAACCGCTCCAAGGCCGTAAACGCCGGCAGCGTCCAGGCGACCGCTGCCGCCGACGCGCAGATGACCGGCCTCTTGAGCCGCTTGTTCGCGGTTGCCGAGGCCTATCCCGAACTCAAGGCCAATACGACCTTCCTGCAGCTGCAGGACCAGCTGTCGAACATCGAGGGCGAGCTGCAGAGCTCGCGGCGCTACTATAATGCGACGGTCCGCGACCTGAACTCGACCATCCAGAGCTTTCCGGCGGTGCTCATTTCTCGGCCGATGGGGTTCAGCGAAGAACCATTCTACCAGGACGACGACAAGAGCATCCAGACCGCTCCAAAAGTTTCCTTCTCGGCGGCCTGACCGTGATCGCACTCCGGCGGGCGTGTATTGCCCTCCTGCTCGCTGCCGTTCCGGCGGCGGCGCAGGCCGATGAGCGGATCACTCACTTCTGGAGCGATGTGCAGATCCAGAAGGATGCGTCGGTCGAGGTTACCGAGACGATCGATGTCCGCGCCGAGCATGATCGGATTGATCACGGCATCTTCCGCGATTTCCCGACGAGGTATCAGGGCCCGTACGGGCGCCAGATCCATATCGAATTTACGTTCGAAGGCGCGACCCTGGATGGGATGCCGGTCCCAGCCTCGACCAGCCTCATTACCCGCGGCGTGCGGATCAAGCTTGGCGATCCCGACAAATATGTCGACGTCGGAGACCACCGCTATGTCATCCGCTATCGGGCGACGCGCGAACTCGGTTTTTTTCCGAATTATGACGAGATTTATTGGAACGTGACCGGCACCGGCTGGGTCTTCCCGATCGATGCCGCCGAGGTTCGGATCCACCTTCCCTCCCCAGTCAAATTCGGACAGCGGGCCGCCTACACCGGAGCCGAAGGCTCGACCGCCACCAACGCCCAAGTCATCGACGAAAAGCCTGGTGAAATCGCCTGGGCAACAACCGCACCGCTTGGTGAGTATGAAGGCCTGACGGTCGCTGCCGCCTTCCCGAAAGGCCTGGTGGACGAATCTGCCGCGCCGACCCAGCTGACCCAGTGGCTTGAAGACTACGGACCGCCCCTCGTCGGCGCTGCCAGCCTGATCAGCCTTCTCGCTTACTTCTATTACGCCTGGCAGCGAGCTGGCCGGAATCCGCGCGCGGGAACGGTCGTCCCGATCTTCTCCCCGCCTGACGACCTTACGCCCGCCGGGATGCGCTACGTGGCCAAGATGGGCGCCGATAACCGGACTTTCGCCGCGGCACTCGTGGACATGGGTGTTCGCGGGCACATCCGCCTGGTCGAGGAGGATGGCGGCTGGTTCTCCAAAAAGAAGACGCGGATCGAACGGATGGACGGCCCCAATGCCTTGCCCAGTGATGAGCAGGCCGCGCTCCGCGAGCTTATTTCAACCGGCGATTCAATCGTCATGGAGCAAAAGAACTACAAGGAATTCGCAGCCGCGAAGAAAGGCTTGGAGTCGGTTCTCAAGGATCAGTTCGACGGCAAGGCGTTCAAGCGCAACTACGGATGGGCCGTTGCCGGTTTGCTGTTTTTCTTTGCCGCGCTGTGGGCGACCTCAGCGGCTGTCGTCGCAGCGGCGGATACGACCTCGATCTGGCAGATCGGAGTCACGATCGGATGTCTCACTCTGGCTGCAATTCTTGCATTCCTGATCCACGAATCCACCTGGCTCGGGAAGCTCGTTTGTGGGCTGATCGGCTTCATTGCCTTCGCGATTGCCGCGGTGGTCGGGTTCCCGATGTTCGCCGAGGCGCTCAATAGCGGGTCGGCCCTGCCCGTGGTCATCCCGGCGCTCGCCTTGCCGATGGTGATCAGCTGCTTCTGGTGGATCGCCGCGCCGACGCGCGAAGGCCGCGGCATCCTCGACCGGATCGCCGGCTTCAAACAATATCTCTCGATCACCGAACGCGAGCGGCTCGACCGGATGACCATGCCCCAGGACACGCCCGATGTATTCGAGAAATACCTCCCTTACGCGATCGCGCTCGGCGTCGAGAACAAGTGGGCCAACCGCTTTGCCTCCGTGCTCGCCGCGGCACAGGCACGAGGCGATCAGCCGCGCGGCTTCTACTGGTATTCGGGCACGGGCAGCCCGTGGAACAACCCAAGCCTGTTCGTGAACACGGTTGGGGCCACGCTTGCCAGCACAATCAGCTCGGCGTCGACGGCACCGGGATCGAGTAGCGGCTCGGGTGGCGGCGGCTTCTCAGGCGGCGGCGGTGGCGGCGGTGGCGGTGGCGGCTGGTAAGGCTCAGGCCGGGCGCAGCCAGAAAGTCTGCGGCTTGTCCCGGTAAATGCCGTCGGGCTGCTGGATGAAGCCCAGCTTCCGGGCCAGCTTCATCGATGGCTCATTACCCACCGAAATCAGCGCCCAGATGTCCTGCTTGCCGAAGTTCCGGTCGAACCAGCCGAGCATCGCTTCGCCGGCTTCACGGGCGTAACCCTTCCCCTGCGCTTCGGGGTCGAGAATCCAGCCCATTTCCGCCTTGCCCGCAATTGGCGGTCCGGAATCGCGCAGGAAATCGAAGATGCCGCCGTGTCCCACCGCCTCATCGTCCTCGCGGCGGGCGATCGTCCACATGCCGAGACTTGTCAGCGGCCACATTCCGGCGCCGGCAAGCATTCGCCGCCAGGTGTCCTCGACGCCGCTCGGGCCCCCGACATGTTCACTGGCCGCCGGATCCGAGAAGAATCTCAGGAAGTAATCGAGATCACGCAGCTCGAATCCGCGCAGGACCAGTCGCTCCGTTTCAATGCGCGGAGCGACCGGAAACCGATGCTGCGGGTCGTGAAATGGCTGCAGCTTACTTCTTGCCGAGCGTCAGACCGCCGAAGCGCTTGTTGAAGCGCGCGACCTGGCCGCCGGTGTCGAGCAGCTTCGAGTTGCCGCCGGTCCACGCCGGGTGAACGCTCGGGTCGATGTCGAGGTGGAGCGTGTCCCCCTCTTTGCCGTAGGTCGAGCGGGTCTGGAACTTGGTCCCGTCGGTCATTTCGACGGTGATCATGTGATAATCGGGATGCGAACCGGACTTCATGTTTGTTTTCCTTGGGTTAGCCGCTGGTTTCCGACCAGCAACAAGGACAAGAGCGCGCGCCTTACAGGCGACACGCCAAAGTTGCAACCAAAGCGGGCCTCAAGCGGCCTTCAGGCGAAGCGCCGGAACCTTGCGTTCGAGCAGGGCAAAGCCGCCGAACAGGATCGCCGAAAAGACGAGGTCGCCGGCCAGTGTGTTCTGGAAGAACGGAATGGCGGCGACGTAGCAGGCTTCGAGCCCGGCCAACGTGCGCGGGTAGAAACCACTCGACAGCCACATCCCGAAGTTCGTCAGGACGAAGAACAGGATCGAGCTGGTGATGGCGGCCGCGCCGATCCGCAGGGGCGACCTGCGTTGAAGCGCCAGCCAGCCGATCAGGACGACCAGCGCCGTACTGAAATAGACCGTTGCCATGCCGTGATAGAAACCAAGCACCAGGTCACTCAGAAACAAGGCCGCGAGCGGCGCAACCAGGGCAATCGCCCCGCGCCTGCCGAGATAGGCGCCGCTGAACAAGGCCATCGCGCCGATTGGCGTGAAATTGGGCGGATGCGGGACCAGCCGAAGCGCTGCGGCAACGACGATCGCGGACAGAAGGGTGAGGATACGAACGTTCATGCGGCTCCCATAATCCGGGAATTGCCCATTTGACAGCCCGGCAAGGAGCGCACTAGCTGCATATCGACTGGGGTGCCGCCCACATTCCTTCGGGACTGGCGGGGGCGGTTCAAAGGGAAGCCGGCGGAATTCCGGCGCTGTGCCCGCAACTGTGAACGCCGACCAGATGGTCTGCGAAGTCAGGAACCTGCCCTGGTCCGTCGTCCGTTTCCTCGGCCGGGTCCAGCCGCGGGGCGTGGGCCGTGCTGCCTCGATGGCCGCGCGATCCCTCTGTGACGGCACGTTCGTCAACAGGAGGATCCAATGCCCGCATTACCCATAACCACCGATCAGATTGTCATTACCGCCTCGCGCGCGCCGGAGAGCCAGGCACAGTCCGCTGCCAGCACCACCATCATCGACGGCCAGACCATCGAGCGTCTCGATGAGCCCGAGTTGACCGCCCTGCTTCGCCTTACTCCATCGGCTGCAGTTGCAAGGTCGGGTCCCGCCGGGTCGCTGACCGAGGTCCGAATTCGTGGAGCCGAGGCCAATCACACCCTGCTGTTCGTCGACGGCATCAAGATCGATGATCCGGCGTCGGGCGATACTCCGAGGTTTGAGATCCTGAACGCCGACCTCGCCTCACGAATCGAGGTCGTGCGCGGCCCGCAATCGGCCCTGTGGGGCTCGGAAGCCATCGGCGGTGTCATCGCGATCAACGGCGTCGACGATGCGCCAGGCTACGCTGCCAACGCGGAGGCGGGCTCCTTCGGGCTCATTCGCGGAAGTGGTTCGGCATCGGTCATTTCCGGACCCTTCAGCCTCGCTGGAGCCGTCGGCTTCCAGCGCGCAACCGGCATCAACAGCGTTGAAGGGCCCGGTGACAAGGATGGCTATCGCAACCTGTCGGGACGGCTGCGCGGCACATGGCATCCTTCCGCGAACGTCGAGATTGGAGCGTCGGCGATAGGCCTGAGCGGTCGTTCAGAGTTCGACGGGTTCGATTTCTTCACCGGCGCCCATGTCGACACGCTCGACAACAGCAAGAACCGGCTCGCCGCCGGGCGGCTTTGGGCACGGCTTGGGAATGATGACACTGCGTGGCGTGGCCAGATTTCCGGCACCTTGCTGGGATCGTCCAACCGCAACTATCTCGGTGACATCCAGCAAAATCGCACCTCGGGCTCGCGCCGCAACTTGTCGGCGCAACTGGAACGCCAACTCACGACCGGATCGATCAAGCATCGGCTGATCGTGGCCGCCGATACCGAACTGGAACGGTTCCACGCGCGCGACACGGCGTTCGGCGGGTTCACGAACCAGGATCGTTCCCGCCGACACGAGTCACTAACCGGGGAATGGCGGACCGAGGCGGGGCTGGTCACCGGCGACCTCGCGGTGCGGCGCGACATCTTCAACCGTTTCAAGGACGCCACTAGCCTGCGCGCCTCCCTGCTCGGACAGCTCGGAGGCGGGTTCTCGCTTGCCGGATCCTATGCGGAAGGAATCGCCCAACCGACCTTCTTCGACCTCTACGGCTTCTTTCCCGGAACTTACGTTGGAAATCCTGACCTCAAGCCTGAGAGCTCGCGTGGGTTCGAGCTGTCACTGCGCTACCGACGCGGGCCGGTTGGAGCTTCCCTCACCGCCTATCGCCAGCGACTACATGACGAAATCGTCAACAACGCCTCCTTCACGAGCGCGCTGAATGCGTCGGGAAGCAGTCGACGGTCGGGCATCGAAGCAGTGGTGGACTGGAAGCTGAGCGAGCGGCTTCGGCTGTCAGCCAATTATGCCTATCTCAAGGCGAGCCAGCCGGATGCGCTGACTGGCGAGCAGCTGACCGAAACGCGCCGCCCGAAGCACAGCGGCTCGGTCGCGCTCGACGGCTCAATTGGTGGAATTACCTACGGCGCGTCCCTCGCCTATGTCGGAAAGCACGTCGACAACCGGGATGTCTTCCCGTTCGATCGCCTGACGCTGGGCTCCTATTGGCTTGCCGATGCGCGGATCGCGTACGCCGTACGGCCGGGAATCGAGCTGTTCGCCCGCGGGTCGAACCTGCTCGACCAGCGCTATCAGGACGTCTTCACTTACCGGACGGAGGGGCGCGCCCTTTACGCCGGTATCAGGCTGGCGGATCGGCGATCATCGCGGTGAACTCGCACTCGGTGGCGACTTCGCCATCGAGCATCGCGCGACCGGCGAATTTGCAGACTCTTGACCGTTTCTGGAGGAACTCGACCTCGAGCCGGAGCAGGACGCCCGGCTCGACGGGTTTCCTAAACTTCACGCCGTCAATCGACATGAAGTAAACGAGCTTGCCCGATCCGGCGAGGCCGAGACTCTCGACCGCAAGTACGCCGGCGGCCTGGGCCAAGGCTTCTACCTGCAACACGCCTGGCATGATCGGCCTTCCCGGGAAATGCCCCTGGAAGAACTCCTCGTTCATCGACACCGCCTTGATGGCCACGATGCCCTTTTCCGGGTCGAGGCTTTCGACCCGGTCGACGAGGAGCATTGGATAACGATGCGGCAGCGCCGCCATCACCCGCTTGATATCGAGCGGACCGATGGCAGCGCTGGCCGGCTGGTCGTTCATTCTTGGCTTAGCGACCCTGAGGCGCAGCCGACTGCGGCATTGGCGTGATGCTGACAGCCGGAAGCTGAGCGTTCAGCGCCGTCATCACCTCGGTCGTCACGTCGATCGCATTGTCGTTCGCAATCGTGCTGTTCTTCGACAGGATGATAGCCGCGCCGCGACGAGCGCGGGTCGCCTCGACGAGCGCGACGATCTTCTGGCCGATCTGCTGCTGAACATGAGCAACCGTCGACTGCAGCGAGTTCGTGGACGTCTGGAGCTCCTGCGAGGAATTCCGGCGCTTCGTTTCGAAAGCGGTAATTTTCGCCTGCAGCGCTGCGTCCGGATCTTTGCCGTTCAGCGCGTCGACGGCAGCCTGGATGGGCTTGCCCTCGGCTTCCAACTGGGTCTGCAGCGTCTGGGCGCGGGTCCGCAGGGCGGCCTGCCTCGATTGGAGCTGCGTGCTTGCAGCCTTGCACGCCGTGCAATCGGACATCAGCCGATCGGAATCGACGACCAGGATGTTGGCCTGCTGAGCGTGAGCCGTAGCCGGAAGGCCAATTGCCAGAGCGGCGGCCGCGGCGGAAATCAGAATCTTATGCATTAGAATTGGGTTCCTACATTGAAGCTGAACAATTTGGTGTCGTCGCCCTTTTGCTTGAGGAGGGCTTTGGCGAGGTCGATCCGAAGCGGGCCAAACGGCGACGTCCAGTTGACGCCGATGCCGATCGACAGGCGCGGCTTGTAAGAATTGCCGAGGAAGAGCTCCTTATAACCCGGCGCTGAATCGAAGCTCGCCGTGTTATGAAGTCCGCCCGCATAATCGATGTGGCAATCGGGGTCCGGACTGGTGAAGCCGGTCAGGCCGGTCGTGCCGGTTTTGGGGGTGCAGAACGCGACGATATCGGTCAGCGGAGGTGTCTTCACCTTCCACAATGAGCCGACGTCGACAAACGCTGACGGCCGCAGCCCATAGCTCTTCAGCGCCGAGTTGGTCGGGAATTCGAGCTCGAGCCGGCCCATGTAATAAGCGCGGCCACCCAAGGCATCTGTGATCCGGGTCTGGCTGAAGTCGAGGTTGCCGTCAGCATCATAGCTGACCCGCTGGATTCGAGGCCCGATGCCGCGGATGTCGAAACCGCGGAGCTGCGCGCCGAAGAAACGGTCGGTCAGGCGGATCGGCTCGATCTCGTTTCCGTCCTGGTCGTGCCTCGTTTGCAGCGGATGGATGTAACCGCCCTCGGCGTGCGCGGAGAAAATCCAGCCGCCGCCGAAGCCCCAGAATTTGGTCGCGTCCGCGCGGCTGCGGAGATAGCGGACGTCACCGCCGAGACCGGCGAAATCCTGCGAGAAGGTCAGCCTCTGGCCACGGGTCGGATGGATACCGTCGGTGTTGTCGTACACGGCGGAATAGCCGAGCAACGACGTCAGGTGCGTTCCGATTTCGTCGCATAGGTAACGGCCGGCGAGGTTCGGGTTGCAGCGCGGCGGAAGCGGACCGTTGGAGCCCGTCAGCGGCCCAGTGCCGTCCGGATCCAGGACCAGGTCGGGGTCGGTATAGAAGGTGCTCTTGTCGAGCGAAATCTTGTCGTTCGTCAGCGTGTACCGAATGCCCATGTTGGTGAATTCGGTGAGCGGGAAGCCGGTCCGGATACCACCGCCAGTGCTGGCCTGCGAATAAGTCCGGTTGCGGTTGCCGGAGCTCGTGTAGCTGAAGCTGTTGTAGTCGCGCCGGAAGAGCTGGGCGCCGAGCAGGATCGGCTTGTCGAGGAAGTAAGGCTCGACGAAGCCGACCTCGGCCGATTTCGAATAGGCCGAATAGTTCACGCTAGCATCGAGCGACTGCCCCTTGCCCATGAAATTGTTCTGGCTGACCGCGAGCTGGATGACGAACTTCTCGAGGCTCGAATAACCGCCGGAAAGCGCGAGCTGGCCGGTGGCCTTTTCCTCGACATTTGCGGCGAGCACGACGCGATCCGGAGCCGACCCTTCGGCCTGCTTGATCTCGAACTTGTCCTGGAAATAGCCGAGGCTCTGGATGCGGTCCTGGCTGCGCTTGACCTTCAGCGCATTGAACGCGTCGCCTTCGTTCACGCGGAATTCGCGCCGGATGACCTTGTCGCGGGTCACGGTGTTGCCCGTGATGTCGATCCGCTCGACGTAAACGCGCGGAGTTTCGCCGACCTTGAAGGTCAGGTTCATCACATGCTTGTCGGCATCGCGATCGTACGCCGGGCTGATGTCGGCGAAGGCGTAACCAAGGTTGCCGGCCTGCTCGTTTAGACCGGTGACGGCGTCCTCGACCGCTTTGGCGTTGAACCAGTCGCCCTGCTTAAGCTTGACCAGCGACTTGACCTTCTCGGCGGGAAAGTCGCGCAGCGCACTGTCCGCCTCGATCGTGCCGAATTTGTAGCGGGGGCCTTCCTCGACCACGTAGGTGATGACGAAGTCCTTGCGGTCCGGAGTCAGCTCCGCGAGCGCCTGGACCACGCGGAAGTCGGCATAACCCTGGGTGAGATAGAAAGCGCGAAGCTTCTGCTGGTCGGCCGACAGGCGGTCTGGATCGTAGGTGTCGTTGGACTTGAGAAAGCCCAGGAGTCCGCCTGCCTGGCGGGTGTACATTTCCTTGCGGAGGCGGTCGTCCTTGAACTGCTTGTTGCCGATGATGTTGATGCTTCGAACCTTGGCGAGATCGCCTTCATAGATTTCGAAGACCACATCGACGCGATTCTGGTCGAGCTGGACAATCTTCGGTTCCACGCGCGCAGCGAAGCGGCCCTGGCGGCGATACAGCTCGAGGATACGGTCAACGTCGGCGCGAACGGCCGAGCGCGTGAAGATTTGCCGCGGCGCGAGCTTGATCTCCGGTGTGATCTTGTCGTCCTTGAGGCGCTTGTTGCCCTCGAGGATGATGCGGTTGATGACGGGGTTTTCGCGGACCGCGATAACGAGGTCGCCGGTTTCGCCGCCGGTGATCTGAACGTCGGCGAACAGCTGCGTTGCGTAGAGGTCCTTCAGCGCCTGATCGAGCGACTCAGCGGTGTAAGTCTGGCCGGGTGAAAGATTCGCATAGGAGCGGATCGTCTCTGGTTCGAGGCGCTGGTTGCCGCGAACGGCGATCGAGCGAATCGCTCGCGGCGCCGGTGCGGGCGCTGGCGCGACCTCGGCCGGCGCCGGTGGCGCGGGATTGGCCGGAGCAGTTTGCGCAGCAAGGGGTACAGCCCAGCCACCGAGCATCGTACCGACCAGAAGTGCGGCGCCTGCCCGCCGATTGAAACCATTCGATCCTGAAATCACGCGTCCCCGCCTTGCACTAGAAATTCGGCCGCCCCTCAGCCGCAACGACGTCCGTCAGCCCCTGCCCCAAGCCTCCTAGCCAATCAAGCGCTCAAGCTGGTTCCAGAGACCGAGATCGTTGAAGGTCGCGAAGACCAGCAACGCAAGGATGAGTGCGAGCCCGCCGCGAAATGCCCAATCGAGTGCCTGTGCACTGACCGGGCGGCGCCGTACTGCCTCGATCGCATAGAAAAAGAGATGGCCTCCATCCAGCATTGGGACTGGCAAGAGGTTGATGAATCCGAGATTAATTGAGAGCAATGCGAGCAGGGCAATGAAGTCTTCGATCCCCAAGGTTGCTTGCTGACCGGCGATCTGGGCGATTTTGACGGGACCGCCAATTTCCTTGAACGACCTCTTGCCGGACACGATCTGCCACAGGCCCTCCATCATGCTCTGGGTGAGGAATGCCACGCGCTCGACAGCCAGCGGCAAGATCTGGGCGGCCGGCACCTTTTCGAACCGTTTCGGTGGCACCGGAATGCCGAGCAGGCCGATCCGGTAAGATTGTCCGAACCGGTCCTTCACCACTTGGGTGCCAATATGAACGTTCAGGTGGAAGAGCTGGTTGTTCCGCTCAATCCCCAGGCTCACGTCCTGCTCGGGATAGAGCGCCGCAAGCTGAGAGATTTCCTCGAAGGTCGGAGTTGAGCGGCCGGCAATTGAAACAACCCTGTCGCCTACCTGCAAGCCCGCGGCACGCGCTGCGCTATGCGGCACCGTCCCGGTCACGACGTTGGGCGTCGAGGTGGCGCCGTAGATCGCAATGAACGACGCGATGATCACGACAGCCAGGATGAAATTGGCGACCGGACCGGCGAGAACGATCAGGAATCGCTGCCATACCGGCTTGAATTGGAAGGCGCGGTCGCGGAGTTCCTCGGGGACCGCCTCTTCTTCACCAGGATTGCTCGCCGGACCCATATCGCCAACGAACTTCACGTAACCGCCGAGTGGTAGTGCGGAGAGCTTCCAGCGCGTCCCCTGCTTGTCGGTCCAGCCAAGCAGCTCCTTGCCAAAGCCGATGGAGAAGACCTCCGCCGGAACCTTGAACAGCCGCGCGACAAGATAGTGACCAAGCTCGTGGAAGAAGACGAGCGGCCCCAGCGCGCAAACGAATGCGACGAGGACCATCCAGATAGGCGGGTGTGGAAGCGGCATCAGGCAGCCTGCATCAGAGCGTCAACTCGCTCGCGGGTCAAACGATCGATGTCGAGCACCTCTGAAATTGAGCTGGGCGCAGGGGAAACATCCTCCTCGAGCGCCCGCTCCACAAGGCGCGCGATGTCGGTGAACCCGATTGAGCCGCGCAGGAAGCGCGCGACGGCGGTTTCATTGGCCGCATTGAGGACGATTGGAGCAGCTCCGCCCTTTTCGAGCGCTTCGCGAGCAAGTTTCAGGGCTGGAAAGCGTTCGAGGTCAGGCGCTTCGAAGTCGAGCCGAGCGATCGCGGGAAGATCGAGCCGCTGAGCCGGCGTGGGCATTCGCTGAGGCCAGGCAAGGGCATAGGCAATCGGGATGCGCATGTCGGGACTGCCAAGCTGAGCCAGTACCGAACCGTCCGCGAACTCGACCAGCGAGTGGACGACCGACTGCGGATGGATGACGATCTCGATGCGATCAGAAGGCACGCTGAACAGATGGTGCGCCTCGATCAGCTCGAGACCCTTGTTCATCATCGTCGCGGAATCGACCGAGATCTTGGCGCCCATCGACCAGTTGGGATGAGCCACCGCCTGGGCGGGGGTCGCGTCGCGGATGGTTTCGGCAGAAGCAGTCCGGAACGGTCCGCCGCTGGCGGTCAGGATAATCTTTGAGATACTGTCTTTGCTGCTGCATGCAAGGCATTGAAAGATAGCGTTATGCTCGCTGTCGACTGGCAGGATCGTAGCCCCGCTCTTCGATGCGGCTTCGGTCATCAGGGAGCCCGCCGTGACCAATGCTTCCTTATTCGCGAGCGCAACAGTTTTGCCCGCCTCGACCGCTGCCATGACGGGTCTCAGGCCCGCGCAGCCGACGATTGCTGCGATCACGAGATCCGCCGCGCTTCCGGCGGCCTCAATCAGAGCGCCTTCGCCTGCTGCCGTTCGGCAATTTGTGCTTGAAAGGCGCTCCTGAAGGTCTGTCAGCCGGCCCTCATCGGCCACTGCGGCGAACTTCGCGCCCGTACGTCGCGCAATATCCGCCAATGCCTCTGAATTGGTGGCAGCCGTGACCGCAACTACCTCGAACCGCTCGGGATTGCGCTCGACGAGGTCGAGAGTCGACTTGCCGATCGAGCCGGTCGCTCCAAGGATCGCGATCTTGCGCCTCACGCCAGTCCCAATAGCTGGAGGAGCGCGGTGAGAACAGCGACCGGTACCAGTCCGTCAAGACGATCGAGCACGCCGCCGTGGCCCGGCAGGATGTGGCTGGAGTCCTTCACGCCTGCGGTACGCTTGATCCAGCTTTCGAACAGGTCGCCTGCCTGCGCAGCAAGGGCGAACAAGGGAGCAGCCACAAATAGAGCCCGGCCAAGTTGCTGGTCCCAGACCCAGGCGCCACCCAGAAGCGCAGCGATAACGACCCCGCCGATGAGACCTTCAATGGTCTTCCCGGGGCTGATCGAGGGCGCGAGCTTGTTCCGTCCGATCGCCTTGCCGACGAAATAGGCGCCGATGTCGGTCGCCCAGGTAACGATGAAGGCCCACAGCAGCAGCTTCGGAAACTGGTTGTCCGGCTCAACCAAGCGGATCCAGATGAGCGAGACGGCCGGGATGGCGGCGTACAGGAAGCCGCCCACGGCCCATTTCATGTCCCAGGTCTTGGTGAGCCCGCGCCATTCCCAGAACATCACGACCGATGCCGCGGCGACCAGGAGCGCGAAGAAGTCACGTCCTTCGTACGCCGCGCCCAAAGCGACGCCGATCATGATCAGGCCAGAGACCATGCGGACGAGAAAATCGTTCACCGGCCACCAAAGCGCCGCTGACGCCCCGCATAATGATCGAGCGCGCCCACAAAGGCCGCTTCATCGAAATCGGGCCACAGGATATCGAGAAACAACAACTCCGCATAAGCCGCTTGCCACAAAAGGAAATTGGACAGGCGAACCTCACCCGACGTGCGGATCAGCAGATCAAGATCGGGCAGGTCATGCGTCTGTAGTTCCGCTGCAATCGCCCCCTCGTCGATTGCGCTGGCAGGAAGCTCTCCAACCTCCACGCGCTCACCAAGGTGGCGCGCGGCCGCGGCGATCTCCGCGCGCGAGCCGTAGTTCAGCGCCACAACCAAAGTCAGCCGGTTGTTGCCCTTTGTCCGCTCGACCGCCTTCTCAAGGCGCGCGGCCATCTCAGGTCCGAACGCCGAATAATCGCCGATCAGCCTCAGCCGGACGCCCTCGTCGACCAGTCGGTTCAGCTCGCGTTCGAGGTAGAATTTCATCAGCGCGGTCAGGTCGGAGACCTCGCCCTCGCTGCGCTTCCAGTTCTCCGACGAGAAGGCGTAGATCGTCAGCACCTCGACGCCGTGATCGGCGGCGGACTGAAGCGCGCGGCGCACCGCCTCGGCTCCTGCCCGATGCCCGGCGACGCGCGGAAGGCCGCGGCGCTCGGCCCAGCGGCCGTTGCCGTCCATGATGATAGCGACGTGGCGGGGAACGTCTGTCTCCCCGCCCGGTCCTTTCACGCCCTCGGGCGCGGCGGCGGAGGTCACTTGCCGAGGATTTCCTTTTCCTTGGTCTCGGCGAGCGCGTCGATCTCCTTGATCGTATCGTCAGTCAGCTTCTGCACCTCGTGCTCGAGCCGCTTGCGCTCGTCCTCGCTGATTTCGTGCTTCTTCTCGTCGGCCTTGAGGTGGTCCATGCCGTCACGGCGAACGTTGCGGACGGCGACCTTCGCTTTTTCGGCATATTGGCCGACAAGCTTGGCAAGTTCCTTGCGGCGCTCCTCGGTCAATTCCGGGATCGGAAGGCGAATAACCTGGCCATCGACGATCGGATTGATTCCCAAACCGGCATTTCTGATCGCTTTTTCGACCGGTTGGACGTTCGACCGGTCCCAAACCTGCACCGACAGCATCCGCGGCTCCGGGGTCGAGACCGTCGCGACCTGGTTCAATGGCATGTTTGAGCCATAGACTTCGACGTGAATCGGATCGACCAAGGCGATCGACGCCCGCCCGGTGCGAAGGCCGCCGAGATCGTGCCTCAGCGCCTCCAGCGCGCCGTGCATTCGGCGGTTGAGATCTGACGTGCTGATGCTGGTGGTCATCTCTTACTCTCCACTTTGGACGACCGTCGCCGTTCCCCGCCCATCGAGCACCTCGGCGAGGTTGCCGGCCTGGCGGATGTTGAACACGACGATCGGAATATTGTTGTCGCGGCACAGCGCGACCGCGGCCGCGTCCATGACCTTGAGGTCGTCGCTGAGCACGGTGTTGAAGGCGATGGTATCGTAACGCTCGGCGCTGGCGACCTTCTTCGGATCCGCGGTGTAGATGCCGTCGACGCTGGTACCCTTGAACAAGGCATCACAGCTCATCTCCGCTGCGCGCAGGGCCGCGGCGGTGTCGGTCGTGAAGAACGGGTTGCCGGTTCCGGCGGCGAACAGGACGATCCGACCCTTCTCCAGGTGCCTGAGCGCCCGGCGCCGGATGTACGGTTCGGAGACGCTCGACATCGGGATCGCGGACATCACGCGCGTGTCGACGCCGATTTTCTCCAGCGCCATCTGCAGCGCCAGCGCGTTCATTACGGTCGCCAGCATGCCCATGTAGTCGGCAGTCGCGCGGTCGAAGCCTTTGGCTGCGGCAGCCATGCCCCGGAAGATGTTGCCGCCGCCGACGACGAGGCAGAGCTCGTGCCCCTGTCCTTTAGCGGCAGCGATCTCACTGGCGAGCCCGGCGACTGCGTCCGGATCGATGCCGAACTGGCCCTGGCCCATAAGCGCCTCGCCCGAAAGCTTCAGCAGGATGCGGTTGAAGCGCGGGAGAGTCATTCGGCTCGGCTGTCCTCTAGATGTAACAAGGGCGGCCACGCCTTTATGGCGCAGCCGCCCTGTTGCCAACTGCAAAGCAGTCGGATGGGTTAGGCGACCGGCTCGGCCTTGTTCGTGCCAGCAGCGGCAGCGACCTCGGCAGCGAAGTCGTCGACCTTCTTTTCGATGCCCTCGCCAAGCTGGAACCGAACGAAGCCAGCCAGCGTGATCGGCGAACCAGCGTCCTTGGCGGCCGACGCAACGACCTCGGCAACCGGGGTCTTGCCGTCCATGACGAACAGCTGCGACGTCAGCGCGCTTTCCTTGCGGAACTTGGCGAGACCGCCTTCGACCATCTTTTCGACGATGTTCTGCGGCTTGCCGCTTTCCTTCGCCTTTTCCATGGCGATCGAACGCTCACGCTCGATCAGGTCGGCGTCCAGATCATCGGCATTGAGCGCCAGCGGGTGAGCTGCCGCGACATGCATCGCGATCTGCTTGCCGAGCTGGGTCAGAGTCTCGGTCGCTGCGGCGCTCTCGAGAGCAACCAGCACGCCGATCTTGCCGAGGCCGGTCACGACCTGGTTGTGGACGTAGGGAACGACGGCGCCCTGCGACACCTCAAGCACCGCAGCGCGGCGCAGCGACTGGTTCTCGCCAATCGTCGCGATATTCTCGGTCAGCTTCTCCTGGACCGTGCCGCCCTCCGGGTACGAAGCCGCGGCCAGAGCCTCGACGTCGTTGCCGGTCTGAAGCGCAATCCTGGCGACGTTGCGGACGAAATCCTGGAAGGTTTCGTTCTTCGCGACGAAGTCCGTCTCCGAGTTCACCTCGACCACGGCGCCGCGGTTGCCCTCGACGGTCACGCCGACGAGGCCTTCCGACGCCGTGCGGCCAGCCTTCTTGGCGGCTGCCGACAGACCCTTGGCGCGCAGCCAATCGATGGCCGCTTCCATGTCGCCATTGGTCTCGGCGAGTGCCTTCTTGCAGTCCATCATGCCGGCGCTGGTGCGCTCGCGCAGTTCTTTCACACTCGCGGCCGTGATCTCAGCCATGTCTCGCTTCCTCTGATCTCCCCCTCCCTCCCAGGAGGGGCCGGGGGTGGGTATATCCATCGGGGAGAAGTGGGAATTCAGATCCCACCCCTCAATCCCCTCCCTTGCAAGGGAGGGGAAGTGCTTAGGCTTCCAGAGCCACTTCCGCCGGCGGCTCGGCCATCGCACCGACATCGACGCCGCGCGACTGAGCTTCACCGGTGCGGCCCTCGCTGACCGCCTGCGCCACCGCATCAGTGTAGAGACGGATTGCGCGGCTGGCATCGTCATTGCCCGGAACCGGGAACGCGATACCGCTTGGGTCGCTGTTCGAATCGAGGATCGCGACGACCGGAATGCCAAGGACGTTGGCTTCCTTGATCGCCAGCTCTTCCTTGTTGGTGTCGACGACGAACATCACGTCTGGAAGTCCGCCCATGTCGCGGATGCCGCCAAGGCTCTTCTCGAGCTTGTCGCGCTCGCGGGTGAGCTGGAGGACTTCCTTCTTGGTGAGGCCGGCGGCGTCACCCGAAAGGCGCTCTTCAAGCGTCTTGAGGCGCTTGATCGAGTTCGAGATCGTCTTCCAGTTGGTCAGCATGCCGCCGAGCCAACGATGATTGACGAAATGCTGACCCGAAGCCTGCGCGGCCTCGGCGATCGGATCCTGCGCCTGGCGCTTGGTGCCGACGAACAGGACCTTGCCGCCACGGGCAGTGGTCTGCTGGACGAAGTCGAGCGCGCGCGCGAACAGCGGTACGGTCTGCGACAGGTCGATGATATGCACCCCGTTGCGGTCGCCGAAGATGTACGGCTTCATCTTGGGGTTCCAGCGGTGGGTCTGGTGGCCGAAGTG
>Ga0207697_10000143_pt1 | contig 34721 bp, 29 predicted proteins | sample KBSSwiS5withPhiX_FD_184293 | JGI IMG/M metagenome (GOLD analysis project Ga0207697, IMG submission 184293) | Switchgrass rhizosphere microbial communities from Kellogg Biological Station, Michigan, USA, with PhiX - S5 (SPAdes) (version 2) | ecosystem: Host-associated > Plants > Roots >... | reverse complement strand
CGCCCGGGATCGCAAGGCGCTAGCCCGACACGTACTCGCGCAGCAGCCGCTCCACCACCGCCAGATCGATCGGCTTGACGAGATGTTCGTCGAACCCGGCCGCCGCGCTGCGCTCCCGATCCGACTGCTGACCGTACCCGGTGACCGCGATCAGCCTCGTGGCGCTCGAGGACGGGAGGGCGCGCAGGCGCGCCGCCAGCTCGTAGCCATCCATTACGGGCAGGCCGATGTCGAGGAAGGCCACATCGAACGTCCGTTCGGCGGCGACGTCGATCGCGTCGAGTCCGTCGTGCGCGACGTGGACCTCATGCCCGAGCAACCGCAGCGCCTCGGCGAGCAGCGTGGCGGCGTCCTGGTTGTCGTCCACGACCAGCACTGCCGCGCGCCGCCCGTGACCTCCCTCGGCGGGATGGGGCTGGGCTCCGCCGGCCGCAGGCTCGGGCGTGGTGATCGCCGGCAGCCGCACGGTAAACTCGCTCCCCAGGCCGGGACCATCGCTGTGGACCGCCACCTGACCGCCGTGCCGCTCGACCAGGCTCTGGACGATCGCCAGGCCCAGGCCCAGACCACCAGGCGAGCGATCGATCGACTGCCGCCCCTGTACGAAGAGATCGAAGATGCGCGGCAGCACGTCGGCGGGGATGCCCATCCCGGTGTCGCGCACGCGCAGCACGACGTCCGTTCCCTCCAGCGCCGCCGAGATGTCGATCCGTCCGTTCGACGGCGTGTACTTGCTGGCGTTGGTCAGGAGATTCGACACGACCTGCGCGAGCCGGGCCGGGTCGCCGAACACGGTCAACCCGCTCGCGGGGACATCGACGCTCAGCGTCTGCGCGCCCTGCTCGAGCAGCGGGCTGGCGATCTCGATCGCCCGCGACACCACGTCGGCCATCGCCACACCTTCCATCGCCAGCTTGACCTTGCCCCGCGCGATCCGCGAGACATCAAGCAGGTCGTCGACCAGGCGCGTCAGATGCGTGACCTGGCGCTCGATCACCGTCCGCTCGCGTTCGGAGGTCGTGTCGCCGCGCAGCTTCATCAACTGCAGGGCGGTGAGGATCGGTGACAAAGGATTCCGCAGCTCGTGACCGAGCATCGCCAGGAACTCGTCCTTGGCGCGGTTGGCGTTCTCGGCCAGCGCGAGCAGGTGGATCCGCTCGAGCGCGATACGCGCGCGTTCGATCGACTCCCAGCAGCGGCTGGCGACCTGCTGCACCAGCGCCACTTCTTCCGGGGCCCAGGCGCGACGATGAATGTCGTGCACCGCCATCGCCGCGACGAAACGGCCGCTCTTGAGGATGGGGACGCAGATGACCGCGCGGATCGCCGTGAATCGGTACGCCTCGAGATCCTCCTCGTCGATGCGCGGGTCGTGCTCGCTGTCGGCCACCACATACGGCAGGCCGGCGCGCATCAACGCCAGGCACTCGGCGCCGAATTGGCGGAAGCGGTAGCGGCCGACGATGCTGTGGGTGCCGGCGGTGTAGTTGCCGGTCAGATCGAAGGTGTCCTCGTCGGGTTCCACCGTCGCGTAGGCGCATCGGTTCACGCGCAAGTGCGCCCCCAGCATGCGCGCCGCGGTGTAGGTGATCTCCTCCGGCACCGTCAGCGGCCGGACCGCATCGTCCAGCTGGACGAGCAGCCGATCCGCGGTCAGGTCCTGCACTACGCCGAACATGCCGAGCACTTCGGAATGCTCGTCGTAGCGGGCGCGTCCGCTCGCCGCAATCCACCGTTCGCGCCCGGCGGTCATCACGCGATGCTCGATGGCGTAATCGGTCCTCGACGCGATCGCCATCTCGGCCGCCTGACGCGCGCGCTCGCGATCCTCGGGGTGCAGGAGGTCGCGCAGGGCGGTCCACGTCAGATGCGCGCCGGGGCGGATGCCGTAGATGTCCGCGGCGCGCGCCGAGAGCGTGACGACATCGGTCCTGGCGTCCCAACTCCAGTCACCGAGCCGCGCTGCGTCGAGCGCGAGATTCAGCCGATCGGCGTCTGCATCGGCCGCCCGCCGCGCCGCCTCGACCGCCTGGGCGAGCGCCGTCGACTGCTCCATCGCCTGCCGATCGCGCAGCCGCAGCCGCACCTGCTCGCTGACGTCCTTGACGCGCACGCCGAGCCGCCGCAGGGTGGGATCGCCAATCGGAAACGCGCTCACCTCGAGGATGCGATCGTGGCGCGTATCGTCCTGCTCGAGGGTCTGCGGCGCGCCGGTCGCGAGGATCTCGTCGAAGGTCGCAATCCAGTCGCCGCCCCCGTCGCCGAACATCTCTCGGACGGTCTGCCCGATCACCGGGCCGAAGCCAGTCTCACTTGCGAAGGCGGGGTTCGCATCGAGGAAGCGGAAATCGGCGGGCAGGGCGTCGAGCCGCTCCAGGACGCAGTAGCCGTCGCCGGCGTACTCGATCAGGTCCCGCCACTGCTGCCCGGCTTGCCTGAGCACCGCCGCGGTCCGTTCGTGCTCGGTCACGTCGAGGGCCACTCCCGACACCCGCAGCAGCGTGCCGTCCGGCGCGAACTCGGGCTTGCCGCGCGCGGCGATGGTGCGGTACTCGCCGTCGGCCCGGCGGACGCGATACGTCGACTCGTACGCCTGTCGCCCGGCAATCGCATTGGTGAGCCGCACGCCCATCCGCTCGACATCGTCAGGATGGATCGACCGCAGGTACGCGTCCCGAGGACTACCGCCGGCATCGTTGGCGGACACCGAGAACAGCATCGCCGTGGTCGCGTCCGCGAACACGCGGTCGGTGCGGACGTCCCACGTCCAGACGCCGACGTTCCCCGCGGCCAGCGCCGCCGCCACCGGCAGACGACTCTCGTCGTCAGCGCCGGGCGCGGTCATGTCCCGAGCTTCTCCTGTCATCCCGTTTGGCTCGTGCGGATCCTTTGTGCAGTATGCCATTCAGCCGAGGGCGCCGCTGCGTGCGGAAGAGGTAGCGGTGTGAACGTCGGTTCAGGCGTTCTTGCGGGTGGCGCGCCGCGCACCGCTGACATGCGCCTTGGCGATCATGACTTCGGTCGATTTGACAATGGCCACGGCATCGTCGCCGCGGCGAAGCTTCAGGGCGCGGACGGCATCGGCCGTAATGACCGCGGTAAGCGACTGATCGCCGACACGCATGCGCACCTGGGCCAGGAGGCCGTCGATCCGTACCTCGTCGACGTAACCGTGAAGCTGATTGCGCGCGCTGAGGCCGTTGAGTGGGTCAGGCGCGGCGGTGGAAGGGCGGCGAGCCGATGATGGCTGCTGGCGAGCCTTCAGTCGGTCGATCTCCGACTCCGCGACCCGGTGGTGGCCGCCTGCGGTCAACGTCGTGCGCACGCGGCCCGAGAGGACCCAGCGCTTGAAGGTCGAGTACCCGACGCCGAGGCGCTCCGCGGCGGCGCGAACCGTGATCAGGCGCGTACCGCCGGCCTCCATGCCGCGCATCCTATCACTCGCACGCCGCGGGCCTTGCGGACCGGCGCGCGGGGATACGGCGGCGCCACTCGCGAACATCCGGCGTCCGACCTGAACGGCGGCGCGCGCTTGCTACGGCATCCGCTCGAAGCCGACCAGCACCCAGCCGTCAGCGGTACGCCGGAAATACGCGCTGGCCGGCGTGGCCCAGCTGCGGTGCGCGGGGATGTCAGCGCTGATCTCCACTTTCACGAAGGCGCCGGCGGTCGTCGGCAGCCCCGCCGGCGCCTGCCCCCGGCCGGCGCTTGTCGCCGTGCCCGTGCCGATCGGCGTTGCGGTCCCGGAGTCGTTATCGAAACGCGACCAGGCGATTGCGTAGCCGGCGTCCGGCGCCTGCGCAACCCTGGCGTCGACCGCAGCATTGGCAAACGTCAACACGCCGGCGGCATCGAGCTTCACGTCCACGACCGGGTTGACCGCGGGGAGGAACGCCTGCCCGATGCGATCCCGACGCTGGATCAGCACGTCGGCCAGCAGCTTCTCGGCGGCGGGATCCGAGTAGCTGCCAGTCTTGGCGATGGCCCGGATCATCTCGTCGGAGAACGCCATCACCCGCCGCGCGGCCCAGAAGTCGTCGTCGGGCCGGGCACGTAGGTACGCGGCGGTCGGTACGCGCGGCTTCCACGTCCTCGGATCGAACCGGGTGCCTTCGAACCGGCCGATGGCGGGGTTCTCGATGTAATCCACCGTCTGCCAGGGCGAGATGAAGAAGCCCAGCGTCACCAGACGCTTCCAGACCAGGCGGCCCTCGTAGAGATACTCCCAGCCCTCCGGATAATCGTGCGGGCCGTTCGCCGCGCTCCCGAAGGTGGACCCGACGTCCTGCAGGTAGTGGCGCACCACGCCGCGGCCGTCGGCGGTGCTCAGTGTATCGAGCGTGTTGCCGGCCTTCATGTCGACCAGGTTGGTCCACGCGCCGAACACTTTGAGCGCGCGGAGCTCGCGGCGGTGCTCGTGCGGCACGACGTCGTTCGGGTCGTCCGGCCGGGTGCCGTAATAGCGGAAGCCGCCGAGCACCTTGCCCGGCAGCCCGCGCGCCGCGATCGCGCGGTACGAGCCGTCAGCACTTCGATAGGCGCGCCGGAAGACCGCCTCGAGATCGCTGGTCCGCATCGGCCGGCGCTTGCGCGAGGGCGGGGTAACCATCGCGCTCGAGGCGATGTCGAGCTGATCGGGGCGGACCGAGATGAGGAAGTTCTCGACCTGCCAGTAGCCCAGCGTCCAGAAGATCTTGTTCGCGACCACCAGCGCGCCGGTCGCCGCTTCGGGATTGCTCCGGGCATCGAGCGACACGAACCAGGTTTCGTTGCGGCTGTCGCGCATGGTGAAGCCCGGCGCGTCGCCGGCCTCTTTGGCGCGGCTCACCTGCCAGCGTCCGGGGGCCGGACCATCGCCGTTCAACGGGCCGCGGACGGCCTCGTCGACGCTGACCGCACGGCTGCCGATGCGATTGGTGAACCACGAGGAGTCGGGGACCTCGTCGATGGTGTTGATGCTCTTGGCGCGTACGTTCGGTGTCGGATCGCCGGGAGTCCCGAACAGGTTCAGTGAAAGGTCGACGAAGAGGTCGATGTCCCACGGCGCGACCTTGGACGCATCCTGGGTCGCCGGCTCGCGCGAGATCGGATCGTCGCCGTAGAACTTGCGGCCGGCGCCGGATGGGACCGCGCTGGCCAGGGCCAGCGCGCCGCAGATCGTCGCCGCGGTCAGGAGAGAGGTCGCCCGTTTGGTCATGGCTCAGTGCCTTCGTGGCTAGAAGGCGGCGCCGCCGGCGATGACGAGGTGGAACCCCTCGCTGCCGCGCGCCAGTTCGATCCGCACGGGGGTCGCGACCGGGCTATGGAACCGCAACCCAACGCCGACGTCGTGGCTCAGGTGAGTCAGGCTGAGGTCCTCGCGGCGGCTGGCCACCTTGCCGGCGTCATAGAACACCGCCAGGTCGAGCGCGAGCCGGCTGGGGATGAAGCGGAACTCACCGGAGGTGAGGATGCTGTGGCGGTCGCGGAAGCGCCAGCTGCCGTAGCCGCGCAGATTATGGCTGCTGCCGAGTGCCGGCATCAGGAAGTACGGCACCGCGTCGTCGTCGTTCAGCGTGGTTTGGACGAGGCCGTGCAGCGAGATGACCCAGTTCTCGCGCAGCAGGGGAATGTGCTGCACGACCTCGCCGTCCAGTCGATCGAAGCTGTAGGTGTCGTGGCGGTCGGCGTAGTTGTGGTACGTCACCTCATAGAGACCGCCACGGCGCGCATAATCGGCGGCCGGCCGCCAGTCGATACCTCCCGACGCGGAGGTGTGGAGGTAGGTCGGGCTGGCGCCGAGTCCCGGTGCGGTGGCGGGGGTGAAGACTTCCTCGATCGACGGCTGGCTACCCTGGCCGGACTCGAGCGTGTAGTTCTCGTAGGCGGCCGTGGCGCCGAACACCGCGTAGCCGCCCGGTCGGGCCGCCAGCCCGCCGCCGAACGCGCCCTGCTTCATCCGGAAGTTGGTCCGGTCGTGCGGGCTGTCGGGTCCCAGACCGTAGTAGGCCACCTGGGTCGCATCCCGCCAGCCAGCGCGCGCGTGCAGGTCGATCTTGCCGTCAGCGAGCTTCCACGAATCGGTCGTGAGCTCGATGAGCTTGTAATTCTTTATCGAGTAGAGCCCCTTCAGATCCCAGTGCGTGTTGTCGCCGTAGTAGCGGCGAAACCCGGCACCGAGCGTGAAGCCGCCGCCGCGGTAGATGCTGCCGAAGTACGGGTAGATGCCATTCGGTTGACCGACGAGTGCGGATTGGATTTGATGCACCCGCATCTCGAGCTTGCTCGGCGTGTACGGGGCCAGGCTCTCGGCCTTCTCCGCCTGCGCTGCGGCGATCTCGGCTTCGCGCGAGTCCTGGGCGCTCACCACTGCGGCCTGACCGGCCAGCAGCATCACTATCAGGGCGGCACGCGTGCCGCCTAAGAGAAAACGCATCACTCCTCAATTCCCGCAGGACGCGGCACCGCCACGGCCGACGCACCTGGCTGATTCTCGGACGCCCCACCAATCGGACATCTTCCTGGCCGTCGTCGGCGCGTACGTCGCTCCGAAGAGTCCAGGCAGCATCCGCATCGCATCGATGGGAGGGTTGCGGGCACCAGCCGGTCACGCGCCAGCTGACGACGTCCGCACGGCCGCAGTCACGAGGGCGAGCCGTCAGGCTGTCCAGCGACCGGGTTACCTGGGGGATCGTACATCAGACGCGCCCGGGCCGACACTTGGCGCCCGGAATACTCATCGTGCGGCGCTGCCCGGCGCCGGTGACCCGTGCCCGAGGAACTTGTCCGCCCACGGGATGAAGTATGTCCAGTTCGGCGCGTCGGTGTGGCCGCCGTCGTGCTGCCGCCAGGCGAGCTGTCCATCCATCAGCCTGACGTTCACCGCGGGCATCTTCTCCGTCTTGTAGTCGTCCGATCGGCCGAGGTCTTTCGCGCCGAGCAGGCGGAACACCGGCTGCGCGGCAATGGCCGCCATGAAGCTGCCCTGATGATCGAGCCACTTGGCGTCGCCGCGCTCGGGCACGCCATAGCTGACGAACGTGGGGCGCGGCGCGCACAGCGCCAGCAACTCGTGCGCGTCGACCGGCAAGTCCGCTGCGGTCTTGCTCCCGAAGGTCGCCTCGGACGCGCCGTACTTCAGAAAGTTGCCGGCCATCCAATGGTATTCGCCGCTGCCGGTCAGGTTCTCGACCGCTTCGCCCCAGTTGCGGCGATGGAGCTTGGCTCCGCCTTCACCCGAGGATCCGATCAGGACGACCGCGAACCGCTGATCGAAGGCCATCGTGACCAGCGCCGCCTTGCCGTAGCGCGAGACGCCTTCGATCCCGACCTTCTTCGCATCGACGGTGCGATCCTTCTCGAGGTAGTCGAGCGCGCGCGAGGCGCCCCACGCCCACGCCCGCAGCGCTCCCCAGTCTTCCGGCTGACGATGCTCGCCGCGGTTGACCAGGCCGATGATTCCGCTGGTCAGGCCGGCGCCATTGTCGGCCTGCACGCTCGCCGGGTTCAGCGAGGCGTAGCCCCAGCCGTCGGCAATCAGCTGGTCGGTGGCAGGCGGATCGGAAGGAGGCGCGGGGGCGGCGGGCGCGGCAGGCGGAGGACCGGGAAAGCCGCGTCCGGCCGGCGCTGGATCACCCGGCAGACGGGTGCCGCCGCCGAACATGATCATGACGGGTACGGGTCCCTTGGCGTCCGCCCGGGTGACCAGGGTCATCTGGATGTCCACGGTGATTGCGGGATGCGCGCGGTTGTCCACGTGCCCGACCAGTTGTTTCCCGACCACCGGATGACCGGCCACCGTCGATTCGACCGTGCGCGTCACCGACCAGGTGACGTCAGGCACGTTCTTCGGCACGCGGCCGAGCACCTCGCGCTCGAAGTCCTCCACGATTTCCGGCCGGCGCGCGTTCCACCACTGCGCGGCGGTCGTGACCTTCTGGCCGTTCTTCAACGTCAGCGCGTCGGGCAGGTCCGGATAGGGATTTGCCGTCGCCTCGTCGTAGTTGGCGTGATTCGGCGCCTGCTCGTTGCCGCTCGGGCCAGGCCGGAGTGCCTTGATGCCCAGCTTGTCCATCATGTCCTTGCGGTCTGCCATCGCGGCTTCCTGCGCGGCAATCTGGGCCGGCGTGGGCGCCGGCGGCCCGGGAGGTGTAGCGGGCAGCTGGCCGGACGGCGATTGCACCGCGGGTGGCGCGGGCGCTTGCGTCTGGGCGAGAAGGCCCACTCGCGGCATCGCGAGGAGCGCCGCGGCGACAAAACCGGCGCCGGCAACGGCCAGCCGAGTGGTGGACGGCATCTGCATCTCTCCTGCGGGCCTTGAACACGAGCGGTGTGAACAGCGCATCCTGCGCCAGAGGCTGTGCAGGGGTCAAGCGGGGGGCGGCGCTGGGACGAGGGATTAGGGACTGGGGGCTAGGACTGGGACAGATCGGCGCTTGGACTCGGGATCCGGGACCCGCACGTCGGAGAGCGGCCGCGAGGCAGCGCGGGCCGCCCGAACATGTGGAACTAGCGAACCCGCAGAACGAGCACTTGTCGAACCCGTCGAACCCTACGAACCGTAGAACCCAGTCGATCTCTTTACCGCCTTTACGTCGTCGGGTTGGAGGACGGGTTGGGATGCGGCGTCGGTGACGGCGACGGCGCGGTGTTCGGTTGCGGCGAGGGGGACGGAGCGGGGCTCGGTGAGCCGGGCTGTGGGGATTCAGCGTTCATGATGACCTCACGTCCAATGCGCGTCAGCGCCGGCCGAACAGGAAGAACAGCAGGATGACGACGATGACGACGGCGAAGATGCCGACGGCCATGCCGGCTTTGAACACACCGCCGACGACCGCACAGGCGCTCAGGGTGATCGCGAAGAGCACCACCAGCAGCATTTGAGAGATGAGCTTGAGCATTTTTATGTTCTCCGCGCTACACACTCGCGGCGCTCCGAGCCGCTGAAATTGGTCGGTTACAAATCGCACGCCACCAATACCCACCGCGACTGCGCAGTCCGAATCCCCCTTGACTCCCACCTTCCCGTTCGCTATTATCCCGACAGGCTAATTAGCCAATTGGTGTAATAAAGATGTCCGACCAACTCAGCCTCACATTCAGCGCTCTCGCCGATCCGACGCGCCGCGCCATTCTGGCCCGCCTGGTTCAGGGTGACGCGACGGTCAATCAGCTTGCCGAGCCGTTCGACCTGCGCTTGCCGACCGTGTCGAAGCACCTCAAAGTCCTCCAGCGTGCCGGGCTGGTGGCGCAGGGGCGCAAAGCGCAGTGGCGGCCGTGCCGGCTGCGGGCCGAGCCGCTCAAGGAAGCGGCTGAGTGGGTCGAGCGGTTCCGCGCCAATTGGGAAGAGCGGTTCGAACAGCTCGACACATTTCTGATCGAGCTCCAGCAACAGGAGAAGCACCGTGACGACAACGAGTAAGCCGCGCGCCACGCTCACCATGCCTTCGGACACCGAGCTGGTGATCACTCGGGAGTTCAACGCGCCGCGGGCGCTGCTGTTCGAGGCGCTCTCGAAGCCGGAACATGTGAAGCGCTGGTACGGACTCCGGCAGTTGACGATGCCGGTGTGCGAGATGGACTTCCGGCCGGGCGGCAAGTGGCGGTACGTGCTGCACGACGCCACGCACCACATGGATCACGCCTTCTCCGGCGAGTACCAGGAGATCGACGCGCCGGCCCGGATCGTCTCGACGGAACGCTACGAGGCGATTCCGAACAGCGACTATCTCGCAACCGTCACCCTCAACGAGGCGGGTGGCAAAACGACGCTCACCTCGCACCTCAGATATCAGTCGAAGGCCCATCGCGACGGGCACGTGATGTCCGGGATGGAAGCGGGCATGCAGGAGACGTACGAGCGTCTCGACGAACTCCTCGCCGCGATCGGCGCGAAGGCATAACCCACCCGGGGCGAGAGGCGAAAGCTCGCAGTCTGTCAGACCGCGAGCTTTCGCCTCTCAGTCCGCTCTACTTCGCCGGCGCCGACGCCGACGCGACGCACAGCCACTGGCCGCCCGCCGTTTTCACCCACGTGTCGGCCCAACGCTCCTTGCCGTCAACCGCCTTGCCGGTTCCGTCCGTCCCCTTGCCGGCCCACGATCCGGTCACGATCGCGGTGTCGCCGTGGGCGACCACTTTCATGTCGCTGACCTCGTTGCTCACCCACTTGCCTCCCTGGGTCCGGGCGACGATCTCAGCCTTCGTACGGAGCGTTCCGTCCGAGTCGAGCTGGACGAAATCGGGTGCGAGGAGCGCGCCGACGGCAGCGCCGTCCCCTGCCTTCCCGGCCTTCCCCCACTGATTTTCCAATGCGATGAGAGCCTGGGCCACCCCGGCTGGCGTCTTGGGCTGCTCTTGGGCGACGGCCACCCCGACGCTCAGTAGTGCGATCAGTCCGGTGGCGAGGAGTCGTTTCATTTGCTGGTGCTCCTGATGACGAGTGCGCCTCTGGCTGCCCGGTCGTCGGACAGCTCGGCAGGACGCCGAGTATAGCTCATCATTTAGCGAGCATCGCTCTTCGCGGCGCCTCGGGGTTCGAGATTCGAAGACTGCGGGCCTGACCTCGCGCAGGTGGCCTTCGCTGTTTCTTTGCTACGATCGACGCGTGGGGATTTCCGAGAAGCTTGCGATCCTGGCGGACTCGGCAAAGTACGATGCGTCGTGCGCGAGCAGCGGATCGAAGCGCGCCCGGACGGATAAAGGGATCGGCAACACCACCGGCGTGGGCATCTGCCACAGCTACACGCCGGACGGGCGGTGCGTGTCGCTGCTGAAGATCCTGCTGACGAACGTCTGCATCTACGACTGCCTGTACTGCGTCAATCGGGTCTCGAGCGACGTACCGCGCGCGCGCTTCACCGTCGACGAGGTCGTCACCCTCACCCTGGATTTCTACCGCCGCAACTACATCGAGGGGCTGTTCCTCAGTTCCGGGATCATCCAGGCTCCGGACTACACGATGGAGCAGCTCGTGGCGGTCGCGCGCGAGCTGCGCGAGACGCATCACTTCGGCGGCTACATCCACCTCAAGGCGATGCCCGACGCGTCGCCGCTGCTGCTGGCGGAGGCCGGCCGGTTCGCGGATCGTGTCAGCGTGAACATGGAGCTGCCGACGCCGGCGGATCTGCGCCAGCTCGCGCCGGACAAGTCGCACACCACGATCACCACGGCGATGGGTGAGCTCCGCACGCGGATCGACGAAGCGGGCGAAGCGAGACGCGCCAGCCGCAAGGCGCCGGCCTTCGCTCCGGCCGGCCAGTCCACGCAGATGATCGTCGGCGCCACCCCGACATCCGACGCCTCGATCCTGCAGACCGCGTCGTCGCTCTACAACGAGCATCGGCTCCGGCGCGTGTATTACTCGGGGTTCAGCCCCACCCCAGGATCGGATCGCTGGCTGCCCGCCAAGCCGGCCCCGCTCGTCCGCGAGCATCGTCTCTACCAGGCGGACTGGCTGATGCGGTTCTATGGTTTCGACGTGGCCGAGCTGACCACTTCGCAGGAGCCAAACCTCGATCTGAAAATCGATCCGAAGACGGCCTGGGCGTTGCGGCATCCCGACATGTTTCCCGTCGACGTCAACGTCGCGGCGCGCGAGCTCCTGCTGCGAGTGCCGGGTCTGGGCCAGCGATCGGTCGAACGGATCTTGCGATCGCGGCGGCTGCACCGCCTGACGCTCGAAGATCTGCGGACACTCGGCATCCGTCTCGCTTTGGCACGTCCGTTCGTCATCACGACCGACTGGCGGCCTCGCCGCGACGCAGCGACGACACCGGCTGAAACCGAACCGGTCCAGCCGTTCCTCTGGACCGCCTGACATGCCGCGTGTCGTGCTCGACGGCCAATACGCGACGTGGCACCGCGCCGCCCGCGACCTGCTGGAACGCGACCAGCCGCCGGCCGCCGTCGAGTGGGTCGATGCCAGCGTCGAGCAGCCCGCGCTCGAGGGCTTCACGGCTGCACCGGCACCCGGGCGGTCGACATCCGGCGCGGTTATCCCGGTGCCGCGGGCGTTCGTCGTGCAGGCGAAGCTGGCGGCCTGCCATCGGGATCCGCACCGCTGGGAACTGCTCTACACGATCGTGTGGCGGCTCACGCATGGCGAGCGCGGGGTGCTGGCGGACGCGACCGACCGGGAGGTCCGCCGATTGAGCGAGATGGTCGCGCAGGTCCGGCGCGACGAGCACAAGATGCACGCCTTCGTGCGCTTTCGCGAGGTGCAGGAACCGGACGGGCAGGTGCGATACATCGCGTGGCACCGGCCCGATCATCTGATCGTCCGTCTGGCGGCGCCGTTCTTCGTCGATCGCTTCACGGCGATGCGCTGGTCGATCCTGACGCCTGACGAATCCGCGCACTGGGACGGGCGTGCGCTCACATTCGGGCCGGGCCTGCCGGCCAGCGCCGCGCCCTCCGAGGATCGCCTGGAAGATCTGTGGCGGACCTACTATCGCGCGATGTTCAACCCGGCGCGGGTCAACCCGCGCGCGATGAAGCGCGAGTTGCCGGTGCGCCATTGGGCCACGCTGCCCGAAGCCACGCTGATTCCCTCGCTCCTCGCGGACGCGCCGGTGCGGGTCGGCGAGATGATCGCCAACCCGAGTCAGGCCACGTCGGCGCGGCCGTTCATTCCCGAAGGAGCACCGCTCGACGCCTTGCGCACGGCCGCCAGCGGCTGCCGCGGCTGCGCGCTCTACCTCCCCGCGACGCAGGTGGTGTTCGGGGCCGGTCCGGACACCGCTCGCGTAATGCTGGTGGGCGAGCAGCCGGGCGACGAAGAGGACAGAGTCGGCGCGCCGTTCGTCGGGCCGGCCGGGCAGGTCCTCGATCGCGCGCTCGCCGACGCCGGCGTCGACCGCACCACGGTCTACGTCACCAACGCAGTCAAGCACTTCACCTTCCGCCGCGAAGGCAAGCGCCGCATCCACGAGCGCCCGCGCACTTCGGACATGCGTGCCTGCCGGCCATGGCTCGAGGCGGAGATCGATCGCGTCAAGCCGGCCGTCATCGTGTGCCTCGGCAGCACCGCGGCGCAGTCGCTGCTCGGTCCCGCCGTCCGCATCCAGCGCGATCGCGGCCGCACGTTCCCGTCACCGTGGGCCCGCGGTGTGCTCGTCTCGTATCACCCGTCCGCGGTGCTCCGCGCCGACGATCCCGCGCACGGCGAGGAGATCTACGGGTGGCTCGTCGAGGATCTGCAAGCGGCGGTCGCGCAATCGGCGACCGCATCCGTCTGAGGTGCGTGCGGTTCGTAGGGCTCCGGAGCGTGCCGGTTCATCGGGCTTTTGCAAGCGGCGCGTTCGAAGTACCGGCCATCCCCCGAGACGACTGGCATGCTGCGCGTCATTTCCGCGACGCCGAACCCCGAAGCGCGCAGCGTTGAGCGGGCAAGCGCCGCGCTAGAATCTCTGATTCGGGACACGAGCTTCGCGCGAGGAGTCCAATGGAGACGCAGGGATCAGGGACCGTCGTGTTCTGCGACGGCGCGGCCAAAGGCAATCCGGGGCCGGGCGGCTGGGGTGTGGTGATTGCGACGACGGACGGGCAGGTCATCGAGATGGGGGGACAGTCGGCGCGCACGACGAACAACAAGATGGAGTTGACCGCGGCGATCGAAGCCCTGCGCGCGGTCGCGGCGATGCCCGGTCCGGTCGCGATGCACACCGATTCCACCTACGTCATCAAAGGCATCAGCGAGTGGATCTGGGCCTGGCGGCGGCGCGGCTGGAAGACGGCGGAAGGCAACGACGTACTCAACCGCGAGCTGTGGCAGGCGCTCGAAGAGCTGGTGACGGCGCGCGGCAAGGGCGGGATCGCCTGGCATTACGTTCGCGGCCACTCGGGCATCCCGGGCAACGAGCGTGTCGATGCGATCGCGGACGGTCTCGCGCGCGGCCTGCCGATCACCCTGTACAAAGGACCGCTGACCGGCTACGACGTAGCGATCTTCGATCTCCCCGGCGACACCGCGGTGCCGAAGCGACGCGAGGGCTCCGCGGCTGCCCCCGGGCGCAAGGCCGCGGCGCACTCCTATCTGAGTCTGGTCGACGGCACGCCGATGCGGCACGCCACGTGGGCCGAGTGCGAACGGCGGGTCAAGGGGCGCTCTGGCGCGCGCTTCAAGAAAGCCACCAGTGCCGAGGACGAGCAGGTGATCCTGCGCGGCTGGCAGGTCGATCCCAGTTCGCTGTAGTCGCCGGCGGTCATCGCGTTGCGACCATGAACACGCGATCGCCAGTCGTCCGGTAGGTCACCTGTCTGGACAGACGTCGATCGATGCGGCCGGTCCATTCAGCGGTGGCGCGGGTCAGCGCCGGGCGAACTCGTAGGTCGTGCCGTCCGCCCGGAACGCCACGATCGAATACGGCGGCGAGTTCGGCACGTCCATGCCGGGCGATCCCGCCGGCATGCCGGGCGCTGCCAGCCCGACGATTTTGGGCTGCTCCTTGAGCAGCTTCTTCACCAGATCCGCCGGTACATGGCCCTCGATCACGTACTGGCCGATCACCGCCGTGTGGCAGGAGTGCAGAGACTCCGGCACTTTGTGGTGCGCCGCCACGGTGTCCATGTCGGTCGTCATCTCACGCGTCAACTTGAAGCCGGCGGCGTTCATGTGCTCGACCCACTTGCCGCAGCAGCCGCAGGTCGGGGTGAGGTACACCCGCCCGTCGATCGGCGCGGTCGCCGGCGGGCGCTGCGCCGCCGACATCGACACGGTAGCCATCAGCAGGCAGAGAGCGAGGGGGCGAAGAGCGCGGAAGGTCATGCGCTAATGATAATGCGAGGCGGCGAGCGGGACGTCCCGGCCCAGCTGGCCGGCCGACAGGCACCTCGCTTGCACGGGACGGCGATGACCCCACATCAACACGGCGGTCTCCCAAGGGAAAGGACGCAACCATGAAAAACCTGCTGTTCAGCGCCCCGACATTCGGCTTCGTCGTCGGCACGCGCGTGGCGCTCGCGTTCGGCCTGGGCCTGCTGGTGGCGGACAAGCTCGAGCCGCGACGGCGTCGGGCGATCGCCCTGTCGCTGGTCGGCCTCGGCGCCGTGACGACCATACCGGCGGCTGCCGCGCTGGCCCGTGCGGGGCGCGCCTCACGTCAGCCCGCGCCGGGTCAGGTCGGGCGCGAGCCGCGGCTGGTCGGGGCGACGCGCTTTCCGCGCCGCGGCGACGAGTGGGACCGCACCAGCGACGACATCGCCAGCGGCTGGTAGGCATCGGCTCGGCATCGCTCAACCGATCGCCGCCTCGCCCCGTCTAAGCGCCACGGGCCCGGACCGTAGTGGCGAGCCCGTGGAGTGTGCCGATGAGCATCTTGCGAGGGGTGGGCTCCGATGTCGCGATCGCCGTGCGGCGGCTGCGCAAGTCGGCGGGGTTCACGATCGTCTGTGTGGCCACGCTCGCGCTCGGGATCGGCGGCAACACCGCGATCTTCACGTTGATCGATCGCGTGCTGCTGAAGACCCTGCCGGTGCAGGGGCCGGGCGAGCTGTACCGGCTCGGCGACACTGACGCGTGCTGCGTCAACTCGGGGCTGCAGGGCTCGTTCTCGCTGTTCTCATACGACCTCTTCGAGCATCTGCGCGAGGCCGCACCGCAGTTCACTCAGTTGGCGGCTTTCCAGGCGAACGTGCGGCCCATCACCATCGGCCGACGGGATGCGGGCGCCACGCCGGAGACGCTCGGCGGCGCCTTCGTGTCCGGCAACTACTTTCAACTCTTCGCGCTGAGCCCGGCCGCGGGGCGGCTGCTGCAGCCGGCGGACGATCGGCGTGAGGCGCCGGCCGTCGCCGTGATCAGCCATCGCGCCTGGACCGAGCGCTTCCAGGGGCGGGCGGACATCATCGGCAGTTCCGTCACCCTCAACGGCGTGCCGGCGACGATCGTCGGCGTCGCGCCGGCCGGTTTCTATGGCGACACGCTGCGGCCCGACCCGGCACAGGTGTGGATGCCCCTGGCCAGCGAGCCACGACTCCAGCCGGCGAGCCGCCTCCTCGACGCCAAGGCCTCGCACTGGCTCTATGCGATTGGCCGTCTCCGGCCGGATGTTCCCATCGCGCCGCTCGAGGCAGCGTTGTCCACGACGCTGCGGGAGTGGCTGGAATCGACGCTGGACCTCTCCGCTGACGATCGGGCCAGGATCCCCCGTCAATACGTGACGTTGACCTCGGCCGCGAGCGGCGTGAGCAGCATCCGCGCGGTCGTCGCGCCGGCGCTCGCCCTTCTGCAGGGGATTGCGGCGGCGGTCCTCCTCATCGCCTGCGCCAACCTCGCCAACCTCCTCGTCGCGCGCGGCCTGAGTCAGCGCACCGAGACGGCCGTCCGAGTCGCCCTTGGTGCGCCTCGCCGGCGGCTGGTCCGCCAGGTCCTGATCGAGAGCCTCGTCCTCGCCTGTACCGGCGGGCTCGCCGGTCTCGCTGTCGCGTTCGCGGCGGCCCGCGCTGTTCTGGCGCTGGCCTTCCCCGGCGGCACGAACGTCCCCGTCGATCCCTCACCGTCGCTGAGGGTGATTGGCTTCGCGTTCGCGGTGTCGCTGCTGACCGGGGTCATATTCGGCGTCGCGCCCGCGATCATCGGCTCGCGTGCCGATCCGCTCGACGCGCTGCGCGGGTCCGGACGCACGACCGGCGCGCGCGGCTCCCGGCTGGGCCGATCGCTGATCGCGCTCCAGGTCGCGCTGTCGCTCGTCCTGGTCACCGGCGCCGGGCTGCTGACGCGCAGCCTCCGCCAGCTCGAGTCGCAGGACTTCGGCTTCCAGACGACGAACCGCTACGTGCTCTCCCCGTCGCCCACCCTCGCCACGGTACCGGCCGGCGAGCTGCAGGCGCTCTACACCCGGATGCACGACGCGCTGGCGCACGTCCCCGGCGTGACCAACGCCGCCTACTCGCTCTACGGGCCGATGTCCGGGGACAACTGGGCGGGGCGGATCACCGTCGACGGTCACGATCCGGCCGAGGCCCTGTTTGCCTCTTGGAACCGCGTCAGTCCCGGTTACTTCGATACCGTCGGCACACCGCTCCTGCGCGGGCGCGCCTTCGACGATCGGGATCGGCCGGGCGGCGCCAGGGTTGCGATGGTCAGCGAGTCGTTCGTCCGAAAGTTTTTCGGCGACACGGATCCGATCGGCCGCCGCATCGGCTTTACCGACAGCAAGGCGACCGGTCTTCGCGACATGGAGATCGTCGGTATCGTCCGCGACGCGAAGTACCAGGATCCGTGGCGCGCGCCGAATCCCACCTTCTACATGCCGTTCCTCCAGCCGGCGTCGTCCAACGGGCCGGCCACGCTCGATCGCTCGCACTATCCGCAGGCCATCGAGGTTCAGACCGCCGGCGCGGTGCCGGGCCTCGAGGCGGCGCTCCGTCAGGCGCTGGCTGCGGTCGACTCGCGCCTCGCGGTCCGTGACGTCCGGTCCATGGCGGCGCAGCTGGATGGCGCGTTCAGCCTCGAGCGGCTGATCGCCCGGCTGACGATCGCGTTTGGCGCCACCGCGCTGCTGCTCGCGTGCCTGGGCCTGTACGGCGTCACGATGGCCGCCGTCTCCGCGCGGACTCGCGAAATCGGTGTCCGCATGGCGATCGGCGCGTCCCGCGCACACGTACTCCGACAGGTGCTGGGGACGGCGCTGGTGCAGGTGGTGGCGGGGCTGGCAATCGGTCTGCCGCTCGCGCTCGCCGCTGGCACGCTGCTCCAGTCGCGGCTGTTCGGGGTCAGCGGGCACGATCCCCTGGCGATCGCCGCGGGCACGCTGGCGCTGGTAATCGCGACGGTTGCCGCCGCGCTGATTCCGGCGCGCCGCGCTGCGACGCTTGATCCGATCCGCGCCCTGCGAACGGAATAGGCCGGGTGCGCCGCCCCGTCGATCGCCTATGCTGAGGGGGTCCGCCCGGAGCGTCGGACACCCCGTGATCAATCACCGGTCCCCGGACACCATCGACTTTCCCATCCGCCGGCGGCCGCCGCGCCGGTTCGGTCTCATCGCCTTGCTGGTGGCCGCCCTGCTGATCTTCATCGGCGGCGGCACCGGCCTGTCGTACTACGTGGACGCGCTCTGGTTCGGGGCGCTGGGTTACGGCGACGTGTTCTGGCGCACGCTGGGCCTTCAGACGGCGATCTTCGCGCTCACCGCCGGACTCACTTTCGCCGTGCTGTTCGGGGCCTTCCTCGCTCTCAAGCCGGCCGGTTTCGGCGAGATCGGCGAGGGCGGCGTGATCATGATCAACGACCGCCCGGTGAAGGTGCCGGTCGGCCCGGCGCTCACGTTGATCGCCGCCGCCATCGCCGCGGTGATCGCCCTTGGCACCGCGGGCAGCATGGCCGGCCACTGGCCGGCGATCGCTTTGTGGTGGTACGGCCACGCGACCGCATCGCCCGCGGCGCAGGTCACCGAACCAATCTTCGGCCGGCCGGTCGGCTTCTACCTCTTCACGCTGCCGGTCTGGGAGCTCGGCGCCGGCTGGCTGCTGCAAGTCGGCATCCTGTCGTTCGCGGTGGCGTTGTTCTTCTTCGTCACCTGGCGCGGGACGCGAATCCTGCGCGGCCACGGCTTCACCGATTCCGGCGCGACCCGTGGACTCGCGCTGACGTGGGCGGTCGTCCTCCTCGCGATTGCTGTCGAGACCTACCTCGGACGCTTCGACCGCCTGTTCGACGAGCACCCGATCTTCTCCGGCGTCACCTACACCGACGCGCACGTCACGCTCACCGGCGCGTGGCTCGTGTCAGTGGCGCTGCTGCTCGGCGCACTTGGATCCGCGCTCGCCGGGTTCGTCGCGCCGCGCGTGCGCTGGCTGATCCTGGCGGCGGTCCCCGCCCTCCTCATCTACATCGGCACCGGCGCCGTCGCCGCCTACGTCGAAGGCTTCATCGTCAAGCCGAACGAACTCGTGCGGGAGCAACCGTTCATCAGCCACAACATCGCGCTGACCCAACAGGCGTTCGGCCTTCAGCGTATCGCCCGAAAGGCGTTCCCGGCCGAACCCGGCGTGGAAGCTGCCGATGCGGCGAACAATCAGACGACGCTCCAGAACATTCGTTTGTGGGACTGGCGCGTGCTCCAGGACACGCTGCGCCAGCTCCAGGAGATCCGCACCTACTACGACTTTCCCGACATCGACATCGATCGGTATGTAATCGACGGCGCCATGCGCCAGGTGATGCTCGCGACCCGCGAGCTCAATGTCTCCAAGCTGCCGGAAGGCAGCCGCACGTGGATCAACGAGAAGCTGGTCTACACCCACGGCTACGGCCTCACGATGAACGTCGTGAACGGATTCACGCCGGAAGGGCTGCCGGTGCTGCTGCTCAAAGACATGCCGATCCAGAGCACCACCGCCTCGCTCACGGTGACGCGTCCGGAGGTGTACTTCGGGGAGATGACGAATGCCGACGTCTACGTCAAGACGCGGCAGCAGGAGTTCAACTATCCGCAGGGTCAGACCAACAGTGTGACTTCGTACGAAGGCACCGGCGGCATCCCCCTGGGCGGGTTCCTGCGCCGGTTCCTGATCGCGCTGGATCGCGGCGACGCCGGCAAACTGCCGTTCAGCGACGACGTCACTGCGGACAGCCGGCTGCTGATGCGCCGCAACGTCCGCGAACGGGTCGCCGCGATCGCGCCGTTTCTCGAGCTCGATGCCGATCCGTACATCGTGCTGACCGACCAGGGGCGACTGGCGTGGCTGATGGACGCGTTCACGACATCCGATCACTATCCGTACTCGCGCTCCTATCGTGTCGGCAACGTCCGCGCGAACTACGTACGCAACAGCGTCAAGGTGGTGGTCGATGCCTACGATGGCACCACGATGTTCTACGTCTTCGATCCGGAGGATCCCGTCGTCAACGGTTACCGCCAGGTGTTCCCGGGCCTGTTCAAGGATGCCGCGGCGATGCCGGCCACGCTGCGGGCGCACGTGCGCTACCCGGAGATGCTGCTCGCCCTCCAGGCCGAGGTGTTCGGCCTGTACCACATGACCGACCCGCAAGTGTTCTACAACCGCGAGGACTTGTGGACGGTCGCTTCGGACATCGCGGCCTCGGAGCGGCCCGATCGTCCGACCGCCCCGATGGAACCGAACTTCGTGCTGATGAAGCTGCCCGGCGAATCGGCGACCGAGTTCGTCGAGATGCTCCCGTTCACCCCGGCGAACCGCAACAACCTGATTGGCTGGATCGCCGGTCGCAGTGACGGCGAGCGCTACGGCGATGTCATCGCCTTCGACTTCCCCAAGACCCGCCTGGTCGACGGTCCACTCCAGATCGAAGCGCGGATCGATCAGAACGCGCAGCTCTCGGGACAGCTGTCGCTCTGGAATCAGCAGGGTTCGCGCGTGCGGCGCGGACCGCTGCTGGTGATCCCGATTGGCAAGGCCTTGCTCTATGCGGAGGCGATCTATCTCCAGGCCGATCGCAGCCCGATGCCGGAGCTGCGTCTCGTGGTGTTGGCGCTCCAGGACCGGCTGGTCTACGCCCCGACATTCGAAGCGGCGTTGAACGGCCTGTTCGGCGGCGGGAACGGGGCCGCGGCTGGCGCGACGGTCTCGACCTCCACGGCAGCAGCGGGCACTGCGGAAGCGTCACGGCCGGCTGGGAGCGGCGCGGACGTCCAGGCCTTGATCGCGCGCGCGGCGCAGAGTCTTGCCGACTACCAGCGGCTGACCGCCGAGGGCAAGCTCGGGGAAGCCGGGCAGAAGCTCGAAGAGCTCAAACGGACGCTGGACGAGTTGAGCAAGCGCTAGCGCATTTAACGCAGAATCGGCGCGGACGCGACGCCATAGACCTGGCGGCTCTTGACGCCCTGCAGCCAGACCACGGCGTTCAGATGGTTTGGACCCCAGCCGGGCACCAGGCGGATTCGCGTCTCGGTGGGGCCGGCCGAGGCACCGAGGGTGTCGAGCGTTTGAATCTTGCGGACGACGGCCACATGGTGAAGCGTCCGCCCCTTGTTCTCGCCGCGCTGGACTGCGGTGGTGAGATCGTCCTCGGTAACCGCCGCCACGACCTGGATCTTCTCGCCGCCTGCCGGAGCAGCCGGGAGGTCGATCGTGATCGTCGCGCTGTCTGCGGTCGCATGTGCCGTCGCGTGCAGCGCCAGGTGCGGCCGGCGCGCCGCGGCGGCGATCGTCTTCGCGGCCAGCGGCCGATCGTTGCCGACGATGCCGTCTTTGCCATCCACGACCATCTGCGGCGTGTAGACGCTGTCCGGGCCGAAGATGCGGGAGTAGTCCTGCTGCCGCTCGGTGAACGCCGCGGCCGAGAACGTATCCTTCCATCCGAGATAGTTGAAGTAGTCGACGTGCAGGCCGATCGGGATCACTTCGACGCCGTCGACGGGCTGATCCCGGAGCAGGGTCTCCAGCAGCGCGTCAGCGCTCGGGCAGCTCGAACAGCCCTCAGAGGTGAAGAGCTCCACCAGCACCGGCACCCGCGGCGGCGGAGCGCCGGCACCCGTCGCCGACAGAATCACGACCAGCATCGTCGCGAATCGCATGAACACGAACGTCCCTCCTGTCCATGTATCTGAACACGGATCGCCGGGTGGCCGTTATCGCGATCGCAGCGATTGGTCTCGGTGGGCATGTTGTCGTAGGCCCGACCTTCAGGTCGGGCGCTCTCGATCATGGCTCGACGACGCGCCGATGGTCAGGGCGTCGCGCCGGCGCCGAAGAAGCGGGGCAGCGCTTCCTGACGGAAGGCGAAGATCCGCTCGACGTCGCGCTTCACCATCCAGCCGCTGACCCAATGCACGCGCGGCCGGAACTCGACATCGTCGATCACGCGTGTGCCGTCCGCGACCGCCTCGAAGCGGTGCTCGTGACGCCACCAGCGGTACGGTCCGATCGTCTGGCGATCGACGAAGCGGACACCGGGCTCCCACACGTCGATGCGCGTGCGCCAGGGGATCGGCAGACCGTGCAGCACGATCCGGTAGTCGATCAACGTGCCTTCCCGCATGACGATGGGCGGCGGCGTGATGATCCGGAAGTTCAGCCACGGCGGGGTCAGGCGCTCGAGGTTGGCGGCGTCCGAGAAGAATGCGAAGGTTCGCTCCAGGCATTCGGGGACGATCGTCTCGCGATGCAGATGGATCAGCGCGCCGGGCGCGTGCGCGGGGGCGGCCGGCGCCCAGGCAAACCGATCGAGCAGGGTGTCAGCGGGCATGGCGATCCAGCATCGGCACGATATCGGTCAGCGCGGCGATGTAACGCATCCCGGCCCTCGCGCTGGTCAGCAGTTGCGACGCGGCCGGTCCACCCACCCAGACCTCGCACTTGGGCGCCGCTGCCGCCAGCGCGGTGATTTCGCCGGGAGGAATCACCGCGGGCGCCGTCAGGCTGAGCACGATGACGCGGGCCCCCGACCACTCGGCGGCGTGGAAGATGTCGGCGGCCGGCAGGTCAGGGCCGAGATAGAGCACGCCGTAGCCGGCGGCGGCGGCGAGCAGTGCGGCGCACAACAGCCCCAGTTCGTGACGATCGCCGGACGGGGTCGCGAACACGACCCGCGGTGAGCCGGTCGGCCGCGCGATCGCCCGCAGCGATCCACCCAACATACTGCGGATGACCGCCGACACGAGATGTTCCTGTGACGGCCGCAGCCGCCCGCTCTGCCAGCGCTCGCCAATGTGGTTCAGCAATGGCAGGACCACGGAAAACACCAGCTCGCGCGGCGGTAGTAGCACCGCGTAGCGATTGAGGGTCGCTTCGACCGCTTCGAGATCGTAGCGGTCCAGCGCGGAGGTCAGCGCTTCCAGGTTGGCGACGGGCGGCGGCTCTGGCCGGGCCGCGTGAGCGTCGGCGCCGCGCAGCATCTGATCGAGCTCGTCATCGGTCGCGCGCGCGATCGTGCCGATCGCGTGCCCCAGTTTCACGAGCTCGTCGAGGCGCTTGAGCCGCGCGACCTGCGCCTCGCTGTAGACCCGGCCGCGGTCGTTGCGCGTCGGCACGACGGCTTCGTACCGCCGCTCCCAGGCGCGCAACGTGTCCACGCTGAGACCCGTCATCCGCGACACGGCGCGGATGGGGTAGAGCGGTTCAGTGCCGATCGCGCGCGACCTGCGGTCAGCCATTGGGGGTTCGGGTTGCGGTTCAGCGTTTCGGCCAAGCTCCATTTTGTCCATTATATGTAATGGACAAAGATAGGACAACAGGCGCGGCGCGTTTGGCGTCGGCGCTAGGCGCTAGGCGCTAGGCGCTAGGCGCTAGGCGCTAGGCGCTAGGCGCTGCGCGCTGGGCGCTGCGCGCTCGGCGGTTGCGGATCGCTCGCGCTAAGACGGACTCCGGTCCGGGGTCCCGGGCCGCTGATCCCCGACCTCATACACATAAATCGAGGACATGTCGTCCTCGGGCATGAAGTAGCCGCGCAGCCCCGCGGGTGTCGCCTCGAGCCACACCGGGTTGTGGGTCATGTCGAGGCCGGTCGGCGTCCAGAGCAGCAGCGGTGACTGGTGGACGGGGCGGTGATCTCGTAGATCGATCAGATCGATGCCTCCTAGCCGGAAGGGCCGCGTGTCCGGCGACTGGCGGATCTCGGTTACGCCGGTGCAGACCATCTGGTGGCCGCCGGCGTACTTGCAGTCCTGGTAATCGACGTAGTGCGACGGGTTGAGCGTGCGCAGCCGCTCCGGCGATGCGTTGGCGTCGGTGACCCGGCCGCGCCGGTCGAGCGTCCAGCGGTAAAACCGCCGCGAGCCCCAGCTGATCCCGTGCAGCGTGCGGTCGTCGGTGTCGTGGACCACGCCGCCGAGGTGATCCGGGAAGCGGAACGCCTCAGAAGCCGTCATCGTCTCGGGGTCGACGCGATACACGATCGACCGGCTGTTGGGCCGATACTCGGCGACCGGGACCCAGATCGACGTGCCATCGAAATCGATCCCGCCCGGATGGTAGATCGAGCCCTCACCGAGCCGGAGATCGGAGATCAACTTGCCGGTCTCGTCAAGCTTGAACAGGTGACCGACGCCGCGTCCGGCGTCACGGTCCATGCCGTCCACGAGGGCCGGGAAGCGCGTCGTCGGTTGCTGGACCTCGACCGACGTAACGAAGAACGTCGCGCCGATCTTGACCATGCCCTGCGGGTGAAAAGTCGGGAAGGCGATCGGAATAGTCGCGACTTGACGCCAGGGTGAATCGCGAGTGAGCGTTGCCACGCGCGCCGCGAGATCGCGGCGACTCTCGGGAGGCGCCGCGAGCGCGATCGTGGAGACCACGAGCCATCCGATCGCGGCGCGGCGCATCGGCGGCGAGTATAGCGGACCGCCGGGCGCCGGCTACTCCTCCCGCAGCGCGCGCGCCGGGTCGGTGCGGGTTGCGGAGAGCGCCGGCCCCAGGCTGGCGAGGAGCGCGACCCCGATCAGCGCCAGTGGCGCCCCGACGATCGTTACCGGGTCGTCGGCGCGGACGTTGTAGAGAAACGTCTGCAGCAGCGATCCCCCAATGGGCGCCAGGCACAGGCAGCACAATCCGCCGGCCGCGGCCATCTTGAGGCCGTCGGAGAGGACCATCCCGCCAAGGCTGCCGCGCGTCGCGCCGAGCGCGACCCGGATGCTCATCTCCTTCCGGCGCTGCCGGACGACGTAGGCGAGGAGACCGTAGACGCCGCTGGCGGCGAGCGCCAGGGCGAGGAAGGCGAAGGCCTGGAACAACCACAGCGCGAAGCGGCGTGACGCGAGCGCCGCGCCGGCGTGCAGTTCCAGCGTGCGGATGTTCGCGAGCGGCAATTCCGGATCGACCGCGTGAACGGCCGTCGTCACGCCGGGTGTGAGGCTCGCCGGATCGGGCCCGGTGCCGCGGACCGCGAACGACACCGAATCGAAGCGGACCTGCGTCAGCGGAAACCAGAGAGCCGGCTTCGCGTCCAGATCGGTCGGCGTGTCCTTCACGTCGGCGACGACCCCGACGATCTGCCGCTTCTGGCCGAAGACGTCGATCGTGGCGCCGACGGCATCGCCATTCGGGAAATAGCGGGACGCGAGCGCCTGGTTGACGATCACGACGAAGGGCTGCCCGAGCGCGTCACGTGTGGCGCCGAACGCGCGGCCGGCGATGAGCCTCGTTCGGAGCGCCTCGAAGTAGCCGGCCGTGGCGGCCTGGTAGCGAGCCCCCGGCCCGCTGGCGTCGCTCGGATCGGGCGCGCGCCCGACGATCGCGAACCCGGTGTTCTCGTCGTAACCGCTCCACGGGAGGTTGGTCGCCGCGCCCACTGCCACGACGCCGGGCAACGCGGCGATCTCGCTCCGGATCGCCTCGTAATGTCGTCCGGCGTAGTCAGGTGCGGCATCGGGCGCCGTCGGGATGGTCAAGCGGAAGGTCAAGGTGTTCGCCGGGTCGAACCCGTGGTCGCGGGCGCCGATCCGGGTGTAGCTGCGCAGCAGGAACAACGTGCCGGCGCAGAGCACACCGGCCAGGGCGATCTCTCCCACCACCAGGAGCGTGCGAAGGCGGCGCGAGTCCTTCCCCGCGGTGACGCGCTGCAGCGCCTGCGGCGCGTCGATGCCGCCGGAAGCCAGGAGCCCGGCGATCACCACGGTGGCCAGGGCGATGACCGTCGCGAAGAGCGCGCCTCGCTCGGTGAGGGCGATTTCGTGGGCGCGCGGAAAGTCCTCCGGCAGCAACTCGCGGAGCAGCGGCAGACCGATCCACGCGAGCAGCAATCCGAGCAGCGCGCCCGCCGCGCCGATGACCAGATTTTCCGCGAGTCCGACCCGCAGCAGCTGCCAGCGGTTCGCGCCGAGTGCCCGGCGCAGCGACAGCTCCCGTCGTCGCGCCACTGCGCGGGCGACCGAGAGGCCGGCGATGTTCGCGCCCGCGACGAGCAGGACCAGCCCGCCCGCTGCGGTCAGGAGCCACACCACCTGGCTCGATCGGCCGGTCACCTCGCCCAGCAGCGGCTCGATTCGCGGCGACCACCGTCCGGCCTTCGGGTACCGCTCGGCGTACTGCGCGGCGATCCCCTCGAGCTCCTGGCGCGCCTGCGCGATCGAGACACCCGCCCGTACGCGAGCGATGGCGTTGCAGTAGTGGCTGAACCGGATCATTCCTTCGGAGCCTTCGGTCACCAGCGGCAGCCAGATATCGACCGTATCGCCCTGGAGCGGCGAGCGGTAATCTCCTCCGACATGCTGGAAACCGTCGGGCGCGACACCAATCACCGTCCACGCTTCGCGATTGAGGCGGATCGACGTGCCGACGATTGACGGATCCGCGGCAAAGTCGTGGCGCCACGTCCGGGCGCTGAGCAGCACGTGCTTGACGTTGGGATGGAGGTCCTCGTCGGTGAAGGCCCGCCCCAGCAGCGGCGCGCGCCCGAGGACGGCGAAGTACTCCGAGGTGATTGCCACCCCGCTCAGGCGCTTCGAGTGCCCGCCGGACGCGGAGAGCTCCATGTCCTTCCCGGTGTACAGCGCGAGACCTTCCAGCGAAGACGAGGCCCGGCGGTAATCGAGATAGTGGCCGATCGACATCGGGAACTTGGGCGTGTCGCGCGTCGCATCGTAGATCCGGACCAGGCGGTCCGGCGCGGCGTAGGGGAGCGCGCGCAGGACCACGCCGTCGAGCATGAAGAAGATCAGCGTGTTGACCGCGACGGTTGCGGCCAGCACGAGGACCGCCACGCTGCCGAACCCGCGGCTGCGGGTCAGCGCGCGCACCGCGTGGCGGAGATCCGCGGCCATGCCGTCGATCCACGCGATGCCGAGCGCGTCATGCGTGGATTCCACCCCGTCGGCCAGCTGGCCGGCGCGCAGCCGGGCCCGCCGCTTCGCCGCGTCGGGAGACAATCCGGCGCGCAGCCCGGCGTCGACTTCCATGTCGAGGTGAAACTGAAGCTCCTCGCGGGTCTCGACCGATCGACGCTCGCGGCCGAACGCCGCCCGCAGCCGCCAGTACCAGTCGCGCATGGCCTACTCCAGAACCCGCGCCATGATGCCGGCCATGCGCAGCCAGCCCTGACGCTCTTTTTCGAGCTGCCGACGGCCTCTCGCGGTCAGCTCGTAAAACCGGGCCCGCCGGTTCGACTCAGTCAGCGCCCAGCGCGCCGCGACCAGCCGCTTCAACTCGAGCCGCACCAGACCCGGATAGAGCGTCCCCATGTTCAACTGCAGGGCGCCGCCGGACACCTGCTCGAGGCGCGCCGCGATCGCGTAGCCATGCAGCGGCCCGAGGGTCGCGAGCGTCTGAAGGATCATCAAATCGAGCGTGCCCTGGAGCACCCCGGCGCGGGGTTCATTGGCCATTCGAATGGAGTATCCGCGCACCGCATTCGATTGTCAAATGGAGGACGGACAGACGGGACCCGGGACCCGGGACCCGGGATCCGGCGTTCGGCCGCGTTCGGTAATGGCCAGCATTCCAGGAAGCGGGAAGCGGGAAGCCGGCGCGCAACAGCGATCCCGACGCGCCGCAAGCGCCTTGCGCGCCTTGGCGCCCGCGGCTATCCTCACGTGAGCGCGTGCAGGACGCGCCCTGTCCGCGGGAAGGGATCCTCCCACCTGTGCTTCGCCGCGTCGCGCGGCGAAGAGCCGGTCGTGGCCGGTCCGCGTCGAACCGGCCGTTGCTGACGAACCTCCAGCCCGTGCTCGCGGACGACGGGCGCAACCTTTCGGGAGGTCTCGTCATGTCCGATCGCCTGCCGTCGTTCGTCGAACCGCTGCCCGCACATCCCAATGTCGAAATGCAGCAGAAGCGCGCCCGCGCGCTGCTACGCGCCATTCACGGCGGAGAGGCCGTCGCGCTCGCCCGCCTGACGGCCCTGCATCCCCACCCCCCGGCAGCCGGCGATGCGACACTGGCCGATGCGCAACTCGTCGTGGCTCGCGGCTACGGATTCCCGAGCTGGGCGGCGATGAAGCGCAAGATCGAGTCGCTGGTGAAACCGCCGATCGAGCAGTTCGCGGCGGCGCTCCGGGACGGCGACATCGAGCGGGTCCGCGCGCTGCTCGCGGCGCACGCCGAGGTGCGCGCGGCGATCAATTCGCCGATCGGCCCGTTCGGCAGCCGTCCGGCGGCGATGGTCAAGACCAACCTGCCGCTCCTCGATGTGCTACTGGCGCACGGAGCAGACCTCAATCGCAAGAGCGACTGGTGGGCGGGTGGATTCGGGCTGCTGGAGTCCGACTGCACGCCCGAGCAAGCGGTGCCGCTGATCGCGCGCGGGGCAGTCGTGGACGTGTGGGCTGCCGCCCATCTCGGGATGCACGATCGCGTGCGCGAGCTCCTTGACGCGGATCCGTCGCTGGTCCAGGCACGCGGCGGCGACGGCAAGACGCCGCTGCACTGCGCGCGGACGGTCGACGTCGCCCGTGAGCTCGTGGAGCGCGGCGCCGACCTCGACACGCGCGACGTGGATCACGAATCGACGCCGGCCCAGCACCTGGTCCGCGAGGCGCCGGACGTGGCCCGCTTCCTCGTCGATCGCGAAGCGTGGTACGACATCTACCTGGCCATCGGCCTGCGGGATCGCTCGCGCGTCGAACAGGCCCTGCGTGACGATCCGGGCGCGCTCGATCACCGCACCTGGCACGGCAAGTACGTCGTCGCGCATCACGGATCGCGGGCGTCCACGCCCGAGGAAAGGGACGGCCTGCGCGGCGATATCTACCGCTGGACGTTCGGTCACAACCTCTCGCCGCTCGACGTCGCCTACATGGTCGGTGACCAGGCGATCGTGCAGCTACTTTTGGCGGCGGCGACTGCGGCGCAACGGCTCCTCGCGGCGGCCGCGCGAGGCAACCGGAGCGGGGCACTCGAGGTCGTCGCCGCGCATCCTGACGTCGTGGCACGGCTCTCGCCCGACCAGCTGCGGGTGTTGCCGGAGAAAGCCCACGCGAACGACACGGAGGCAGTCCGCCTGTTGATCGACCTGGGCTTCGATCCACGAGCCCGCGGCCCCGAAGCCGCCGAAGCCATCCGCTGGGCCTCCTTCCTCGGTAACGCGGAACTCGTAGAACTGCTGCTCCGTCATGATCCGCCGATCGGTGTTCGCGATCGCACGTTCGGCAGCACCCTGCTCGGCTGGTGCATTCACGGTGCGGTCCACGGCTGGCGATCGGACACCGGTGACTTCGCGGCGATTGCCCGGATGCTTCTCCAGGCCGGCGAGCCGCTGGATCCGGCGATCGTTCCCACCGGGCGGGATGACCTCGACGAGGTGTTGCGGGAGCGGATAACGAAAAGGACCTGACCTGTGCCCAGAGTTGACCGGCAGGAAATCGGCTGCGTATGCTCACCCTCATGACTCGCACATCCCGCAACGCACGCCGCACGGCCGGCAGGGTCGTCGGCGCCGCCCTCATGCTGATGTCGCCGCTCGCGTTGCGGGCGCAGGAGCCGAGCCTGCGGGCCGAGCGCACCGTGGAGTACAAGCCGGGGCAGACGGCTACGCTCGGCGCGAAGGTTGGCGCGGTGAACGTGCTGACCGTCGAGTTCTCGGAGCGCACCCACGTCACCGGGGGGCTGTCGACGGTGATCACCGGCCCAACGCAATCCGAGACCGTCATGACGGTCCGCGCGCACATCGTCGCCGAGAACCCCTCCGACAAAGAATGGCAGGTCAGCTTCACCGTCGAGTATCTCGATAAGGACGGCAAGCTGATCGATCGCGCGTCCAAGAAGGGATCCTGGGAAGGCGAGTCGAAAGCGCTCGATCTCGATCATCCGCTCTTGAGCTACGTGCTCCCGCTCATCGCGGAGGTGCGGATCAAGATGGAAGCGAAGCTGGATTAGGGTTCACCTCCGAACCTTGAGCACCCCAGAACCTGTCATCCGCGTCACGTCTCTGCACAAGCGCTACGGCAAGCTCGTTGCCGTGGAGGACGTCTCCTTCGACGTCCACCGCGAGGAGATCTTCGGCTTGATTGGTCCCAACGGGGCCGGCAAGACAACGACGATGGAGTGCGTGGAGGGGTTGCGGAGGCCGGATCGCGGGTCGATCCAGGTGCTGTCGATGGATCCGGTCCGTGACACCTACCGCCTCCAGCATCGCATCGGCGTCCAGCTGCAGGAGGCGCAGCTCCAGAAGCGGATCAAGGTCTGGGAGGCGGTCGACCTGTGGGCCTCTCTCTACAAGAAGCCGTCCTCTCTCCGCGATCACCTCCTGGAGCAGCTCGGGTTGACGGAGAAGCGCGATGCCTGGTTCATGACCCTGTCGGGCGGGCAGAAGCAGCGGCTCTTCATCGCGCTGGCGCTGATCAGCGATCCCGAAGTGGTGTTCCTCGACGAGCTGACCACAGGTCTCGATCCGCAAGCGCGGCGGGCCATCTGGGAGCTGGTTCGCGGCATTCGCAGCCGCGGCAAGACCGTGTTCCTCACCACCCACCTGATGGAGGAGGCCGAACGGCTCTGCGATCGCGTCGCCATCCTCGATCACGGCCGGGTCATCGACATCGATACACCAGCCGGACTCATTGCCCGTCATTGCCCGGAGCGATCGGTGGTGCTCGCCACGGATGATCCGGAAGCCGAAGCCCGCTTCCGGCAGCTCTCTGGCGTCGACGAGGTTTCCGTGCGCGATGGCCGCGCGACGATTCGCGGCCGCGGTGACGGTCTGGTCACGCAGGTGATCCAGTGTCTCGCCGAACACCGCATCCGCGTCACCGACTTCCGCACCGTCCAGCCGACGCTGGAGGATGTGTTCCTCGGTCTGACCGGCCACTCGATCCGGGATTGAGGATCACGATCCGATGTTGAGAGGCCTCGGCAAGCTGACGTGGCTCGAGCTGAAGATCTTCCTGCGCGAACCGCTCGGGGTGTTCGGCTCGGTGGTGATTCCCGTCCTGCTGTTCACAGTGCTCGGGCGGACGCTGAGGAGCAGCGGGCCGCCCGGCGCGGGGTCGAGCGTGGACGTCGATGTCCCGATCTTCGGCGCGATCCTCATCGCCTTGAACGCCGTGCTCTCACTGGTGACGATCATCGCAATCTACCGAGAAGGAGGCATCCTCAAGCGGCTGCGGGCGACGCCGCTGCGTCCGCACGTCATCCTCACCGCGCACGTGCTCGTGAAGTTACTGATGACCGCCGTCACGCTGGCAGCGACCTACCTCGTCGGGGTCCGGTACTCCCTGATCCACGGGGACGTGAGGATGGGGGCCTTCGCCCTGGCGCTGCTGTTCGTGACGGTGACGATCCTGTCGATGGGGTTCCTGATCGCCAGCGTCGTGCCGACCGCGCGGTTCGCGCAGCCGGTCGGCTCGCTGCTGCTGTATCCGATGATCGCGGTGTCAGGCCTGTTCGTTCCACTCCACTCGCTGCCGCCAGTGCTGCGTTTCCTGGGGCGCCTGCTTCCGCTCAGTTACGCCGTGTCGCTGCTGAAAGGCATCTGGCAGGGGCACCCCTGGTCGGCCCATCTCACCGACATGCTGGCGCTCGTCGTCATCTTTCTGGTGTGCACGTCGCTCTCGTCACGGCTCTTTCGCTGGAGTTGACGTTGCGCACCGGGCGGCGCCGAAGTACCGTTCGAATGGTGGTGCCACGCCGGAGCGCACGACGGGAGGCGCCGTGGCTTCGTCGGCTTGTAATCGATCGGAATCGGGAGACTCATCATGGCCAGCGACGATCTCTGCACCCATCTCAGCGCGATCAAGACCGTGACCCACGCCCGCAAGTACGAGTGTGAGGAGTGCGTGAAGATTCACGCCCGCTGGCTGCACCTGCGCACCTGTCAGAGCTGCGGCGTGACGCTCTGCTGCGACAACTCGCCGAACAAGCACGCCACCAAGCACGCCCGCGCCACCACCCACCCCGTGATCGCCTCGGCGGAGCCGGGCGAGCGCTGGCTGTATTGCTACCCGGACGATGGGTTTGTCGATTACTGACGCGGCCAGCTTCCCGCTTCGAACGGCGGATCGAACCGATGTTGGCTAAATCGCGTAGTTGAGCCAGCAAGGTCTTTAGCGGGACGCTGGAAGCTGGAAGCGAACAGCGTCAGCTCCTGACCGGCCTTTGAACCATCGGCACCCGCGGATCGGGCGGCGGCCAGCTAGCGCGCAGGTGGGCATAGCGCGGGTCGTCGGTCGCAGCCATGGAGCGGAAGCTGCCGGCGAGCGTGTTCAGGTAGTAGGCGTCGTAGCCGGGCGCGGCGACAAAGGGGTGATAGCCGTCGCGCACGATCATCAGATCGCGATCCTTGACCTGGATCGTGTGATCGGTGCGGCCGTCCTGCGTGTACAGCCGCTGGATGCCGTAGCCGTCACGGCCGCTGAAGCGGTAGTAGTAGGTTTCTTCCAGGTCCGCTTCGACCGGAGGCTGATGGCGATCGTGCTTGTGCGGCGGGTAGCTGGACCAGTTGCCTGCCGGCGTGAGCACCTCACACACCAGCAGCCGATCGGCAGCCGCAGCCGGCGGCAGGATGTCGATGATCTGCCGCGTCGCGTTGCCGCCGCCACGCACTTCCAGTCCGCACTCCGCCGGCGAGATCATCCGGCCGGGCAGCGACTTCGCGGTCGGCGACTGGCACACCGCGATCTCCGTCTGCCGGCTGGCGGTCAGCTCGAACGACGTCCCCGGCGGCAGATACACGGCGTGCGGATAGTCGGTGAAGACGTCGCGCCGCGGTCCGAGCCGCAGCCGCTTGGCCGGCCCCGGCGACCACGCGATCGAGGCCAGCCCCGAGAGCAGCACCAGGCATACTTCGTTGCCGCCCGTCCGCGCCCGCCAGGTATCGCTGCCGGCGATCTGACGCACCGCGAACCCGACGTAGTCCCACGCGGCGCGTGCCGGCGTCACGGCGATCTGTGTGCCGGACTGCCCCTTGGGGATCGTCCGTGACCGCACCAACGGGCCCGATCGTTTCTGCGAAGCCATGCCGTCCTCCGCGTCTGCGCGATTGTCCGGTGTCCGGGCGTGCCGACGATGCCCGACTACGCCTCTGCCGCCAGGCTGGCGATCGTGACCGGCAGACCCGTCTCCCGCGCCCGGGTCGCCGCGATCGCCACCTCCAGCGCCCGCACCCCATCGTCTACGGTGATCGGCGGGGTCCGCCCGTGCAGCACGTTCTGGGCGAAGTCCTCGAGCTGCGTGGTGTAAGCGTCGCGGAACCGCTCCATGAAGTAGGGCACGGTGTCGTGCGAGACGCCGGCCTTGGTCATGATTGTCAATGGCGTTTCCCGCAGGTAGCCGATGCGCAGGGTCCCGGCCGTGCCGAGCAGCTCGGTGTTGATGTGATACCCGTAGATCCCGTTGCGGGTCAGGTCGATCACGCCGAGCCGGCCACTTTCGAACACGAGACTGATGATGGCGTTGTCGATGTCGCCGACGGCGCCGAGCTCGGGATAAGCGAGGACCCCGCCGATTGCCTGCACCGTCTTGACTTCCCCCATGAACCAGCGCGCGAGATCGAAGTCGTGGATGCCCATGTCGACGATCAGCCCGCCGCTCTTCGCCGGATTGGCGTACTCGACGGATGGCGGATACGGATCGCGCGAGCTCGACTTGAACACCACCGCGTCCCCGATCGCCCCCTCACCCAGCCGCGCCCTGGCCGCCGCATAGCCGCGGTCGAAGCGCCGCATGAATCCGAGCTGGAAGAAGACGCCCGTGGACTCGACGGTCCGCTTCATGTCGCGGGCGTCGGCCAGCGAGATGGCCAGCGGCTTCTCACAGAAGATGGCTTTGCCGGCCTGTGCCGCCGCTCGCGTCACGGCGCCGTGCGTATCCGTGGGCGTGACGATGACGACCGCGTCGACGGAGGGGTCATTGATCACCACGGCGGGATCGGTGGACGCGACCGGCACGTCGTACTGGGCCGCCACTTCGTCCACCGCGTCTTGCGACAGATCGGCGATGCCGGCCAGCCGGGTGCAGGCGATCCGCGTCGAGAGGTCGCGGGCGTAGACGCGGCCGAGCCGTCCCAGGCCGATGAGTCCGATGTTCAGCCGCGTTCCGGTCCGTGGTCCCACCCGATTCTCCTCGCCATGTCCGACGGCGTACCTGACGGCTCGCCGAACGCGGCCCTTCGCAGTGGTCCTGCAGCGAAGCGCTTCGCCCGAGTCGTCCCGCCGCGCTGCTCCGCGACGGACTGCGCAGTATACGCCCGGTCGCCGCCGCGTCGTCAAGCCTCGCAGCGAAGCGCTTTGCCAGGGCGCGGGTTGCTGCTAGACTGGCCGGCGCAATCAGCATGGCGAACATCTACGACGTGGCGAAGCGGGCGCGTGTCTCGGCGGCGACAGTATCTGCTGTCGTCAACGACAGCGCTTACGTGAGCCCGGTGCTCCGGTCGCGGGTGGAGGAAGCGGTCGGCGAGCTGGACTACCGGCCCAATTCGGTCGCCCGCAGCCTGGCGCAGCAGCGCACGCGGATCATCGGCATGGTCGCGCTCAACATCGCCAACCCGTTCTGGCCGGTGGTGGTGCGCGGCGCGGAGGACGCCGTCCGGGCGCGCGGCTACGAGCTCATGATCGCCAACAGCGACGACGACCCGGACAAGGAAGCGCAGGCGCTGCGCATGTTCCTGGCGAAGCGCGTGGACGGGATCCTGCTGACCAAAGCCTGCGGCCGGCTGCCCGCCGATCTGCACGAGCAGCTCAAGGTGTCCCGGGTGCCGGTCGTGCAGCTGATGCGGCTCGGTACCGGGTTGCGTTCGGACGTCGTGACGGTCGACGAGGAAGGTGGCGCCTACGAGGCGGTGAGCCACCTGCTGCGCCTCGGCTACACGCGGATCGGCATGCTGAACGGCCCGAACGTGAGCACCTCGCGGCGCCGGCTGGCGGGGTACAAGCAGGCCTTGCAGTCGCATCGCCGGCGGG
>Ga0207697_10000141_pt1 | contig 34858 bp, 27 predicted proteins | sample KBSSwiS5withPhiX_FD_184293 | JGI IMG/M metagenome (GOLD analysis project Ga0207697, IMG submission 184293) | Switchgrass rhizosphere microbial communities from Kellogg Biological Station, Michigan, USA, with PhiX - S5 (SPAdes) (version 2) | ecosystem: Host-associated > Plants > Roots >... | reverse complement strand
TCAGGAACTAGAAGCACGAAGTGCAGATGCGGCGAAACGGCGAACCTTTGAACAGTAGAGCCAAGGAGCGACGGCTTGGGCAGCCGTCGAAGTCTGACGGCTGGGAAGCCGTCACCGTCACTCCTTGTAACAGTAAAGCCGCCAAAGATCGCCGGTGCGGCGTTATCAGGATGTCCTTCCAGTTCGGCACATAATCCAAAGAGGCTGAGTTGATCCAATGGATCGCCACTTAGCCGGTTCAGAGCAACCAGGATGCCGAGGCGGACTGTTGCGCTGCTACCCAGGCCGCGACCTCGTGGAACTCGTTCCACAATTGAACACGAAAAAGAGAACGCTCGGCGCCGCGTTTGCTTGAAAAACCGTTCTGCCGCGTCAGACACAATTCGTGGATGAGAAGATCGTGGCATCTTCCCGCGGACGACTGCGACGCTGTTATGAAGGCGGAGAGCGACGCCCAGACAATCGAAGCCGGGACCCAGATTGGAAGTGCTCGCGGGAACACGAACGGTGACTTGTTGCATAGTTAGGGCGCCGACACCCGGCCGTTGACTTGACGGCGCGAACGTGATCGCGGCAGTGTAGCAATGCCGCGTTTCGCGGCAACCCATCCGTTGCGCCATACTGATTTCGAACTATCCCGTTGGAGCACAGAAACAAAATGATTACGGGATGGATTGATCCAGGCTTGCTCCGCGATTTCAAGGCAGAGGGTACTGACGCGCACCGGCTTTGCACTATTGGAGATGGCTGGGTCGAACGCTTCGGCAGCGACGTTCTGATCTCGTTCAAAAGAGTGTTGGCTCGCGAACGACTGCTGGGAGAGCTCCAAACCTGGGTCGATGGGGTCGGTTTCCAGGTGCGACGCGTCTTTGCGCGATTGATTCCCACAAAAAGCGAACGTCGCGAGTCACCGGCCCTGGTCATTGGCGATCCGACCGAGAGTTTACAAACCGTTGCCACTGAACGGTATCTGCGGTTCGGCATAGACTTCGGCACAGGTTATTCACCTGGTTTGTTCTTGGATCAGCGAGAGAATCGCCGGTACGTCCGTCATATCGCGCCAAAACGACTGCTAAATTGTTTTGCTTATACGTGTTCCTTTTCAGTCTTTGCGGCAGGTAACGGAGCGCGCACGCTCAACATCGATCTTTCCAAAAAATATCTCGGGCGTGGACGCGAAAATTTCGCGCTGAACAACCTATCAACGATCGATCATCGCTTTATCACCGATGATGTGCGATCCGTTTTGCCGCGCCTCGCCCGCAGAGGCGAAAAATTCGATGCCATCATTCTCGACCCGCCAACTTTTTCGCGTTCTTCGGAAGGAAAAACGTTTCAAGTCCAAGATGATTTCGAAGGTTTGCTCATAAGTGCTCTCGCTGTGGCGGAGCGCGACGCCCACGTCCTGATCTCGACGAATTGTTCTGCGTTAGGCCTGCGTGCGCTCGAAGTGATGGCCCGCTATTGCCTGAAAGAAACACGTCGCGCCGCGACATTTCACCGGCCTTTGCTACTGCCTGATTTTCCACCGCGCACCGGGGCAAGCTCCCTCTGGCTTGCGTTGCGATAATAGTTGGATGCGCGCAAGACTGGTTTAGAATTCGAATTATTAAAGAACATGGATCAGTTATCTGCCGAAATGGTTGCTGAGTTTCCCGAACGCGGAATGCAGTGGGTGAAGGACCGAGTCGAGGCGGCCGTCAATGAAACCGGAGAATACGTCCGCGAAAAGCCGACACAGTCTCTTTTGTATGCATTTGCGGTCGGTTACATTCTAAATCGTTTGCCGCTACGCCTCGTGCTTGGCGGACTAATTCGCCTGCTGTTGATCGCACTAAGACCCGCGATCTTGATCTATGGCGCCGCCAGATTATACAAGGCCGCTCAGGAACGGGAGTAGTCCGAAACGTTCGGCTGCGGTCAAACGGTCCCCGATCTCCGGCAAAGCTATCGCGGTCGAAGGGAGCGTTAAGTGCAAACTGCGAACCTATTCTTCCAAGGTAAACCCGATCTTTAACGTCACCTGCCAGTGCTCGATTTTACCGTCGTCGATATAGCCACGGGTCTCGGTCACTTCGAACCACCGCATGTTGCGAATTGTCTTGCTCGCCCGCGACAGGGCATTGTGGACTGCCTCCTCCATTCCGTTTGGCGAAGAGCCAACGATCTCAATTTTCTTGTAAACGTGTTCAGCCATGCGCGGACTGTCCGCCGCACTAGTGGCGAAAACAATAAAAACCCTTCCGTCCCAGCAAACCGGACGCGCCAATTACTTAATACGGAATTTGCTTTACAAACCAATACTCGTTCCGCCAGCCTCGCGTTGTGCGAACCTCGTTTGCAGTCTGGTTCCTGCTAATAGCTGCTTTGTGCTGCGTACGCGCTCAGGACCAGGAGAAAAAATTGCTCGATCGGCTTCTCAAGCCGGACATGGCGCTGCAGAACGATGCGCAAAACAAGAAATTTACTGGAGACGGTTCGGCGTCCATCAATAAACGCGCAAACGTCGGGACGTTCTTCGTTCATAAGAAACCTCGCTCGAAGGATTTTGGCGGAACACGAGACTTCTCGACAACCCAATTTTATTCCCAGACCTACCGCGGCGGACGCACTGCCCATGAGGTTTCGTCGCAGCAAACAGTTGCAAATTCCAAGGCGACGTACGCGAATCAAACTGCCCGCGGTGTTCGTAACGCACCTCAGTCCGGAAAAAAGGTCGCCTCTCGTGAGTATGCAGGTAACAGGCCGTTTCTGGGCGAAGGAACAAGGCAGAAGTCGCTCAACAGACAAAACGAACCGCTCACGATCGAGCAGGTGCGCGAGTTGTTAAACAAAAACAAGTAGCGCTCGTCCGGGCGAGTTGGCTGCGCTATCCTGTGGCTGGACCATGCAACCGGACGAAGCGCTTGCGTTGTTGAAACAAGGCTCGGCGCAGATCATCAGCGACAGCGAACTGCGCGAGAAGCTTGCGCTGGGCCGGCCGTTACGCGTCAAGCTTGGGGTCGACCCGACGACATCGGATATTCACCTTGGGCACACGATTGTGTTGCGGAAATTGAGAGAGTTTCAGGATCTCGGGCATCAGGCGATTCTCATTATCGGCGATTTTACCGGAATGATTGGCGACCCGAGCGGCCGGTCCGTTACGCGGCCGCATCTGACGCACCACGAGGTGACCACAAACGCGGAGACTTATCGCGAGCAGGCGTTTAAGATTCTTGATCCCGAGCGCACAGAAACAGTCTGCAACGGTGACTGGTTCCGTGCTATGTCGTTCGAAGACGTGATTCGCTTGAATAGCCGCGTGACGTTGCAGCAGATGTTGCAGCGGGAAGATTTCAAGGCGCGAATCGAAGAAAAGCACCCGATTCGCGCCCATGAAGTTCAATATCCAATCATGCAGGGGTGGGATTCGGTGATGGTGAAAGCCGACGTAGAACTCGGTGGGACTGACCAACTCTTCAACATTTTGATCGGCCGCGATTTTCAACGAGAAGAGAGTATGCCGCAGCAGGTGGTTTTTCTGCTGCCGATTCTCGAAGGCTTGGACGGCTCCAAAAAAATGAGCAAAAGCCTGGGTAACTACATCGCCATCAACGAGTCTCCGTCAGAAATGTTCGGCAAAGTGATGAGCATTTCGGACGAGTTGATGGCGCGGTACTACGAGTTGCTCCTGCGACGCGCAGCGCCGAGAGAACTCCACCCGCTGGAGGCCAAGAAGCAGCTCGCGTTCGAAATCGTGCAGACTTACCACTCGACGGATGCGGCCAAAAGAACGTTTGAGGAGTGGAACATGCGTTTCAGCAAGCGCGACTTGGAGAACGCTGATCTGCCAGCGTTTTCACTTGCTGAACAACAAGACCTCACAGCCGTCACGGTCGTGACGGATGTTTATCGGAAGGTGTTCCAATCAGAAAGATCGCACAGCGAAGTCTCGCGACTGATCAAGCAGGGAAGCGTGGAAATTGATGGAACCAAAATTCGCGATCCCAAGGCGAAAATGACCTTTCACCCGGGCCAGATTCTCCGCCTCGACCGTAAACGTGCCGTGCGAATAGGCTAGCCCGGATGACCCACATTCTCCGTCCGGTTTTTGCAACAGCGAATGCCGCTTCGTCAGGCGTGAGCCGTCTGGAGTACGGGCAGGACGCGCGGGCGCTCCAGATAGCTTGATCTGATTCCCTCGAAATGCGCGCGGATGCTGCGTAGCTCGGCGTTCACAAAGCTGTCCACAAAATGAAGACGGCGATCCAGCCAAGCGAAAAGTTTGTTTTTGATTTCGTAGTGGACCGCGAGCGTGACCTCGGTGCAGTGCGGCCGGATCTCAGCGAAATCAACGATGCCCATCAGGGAAATGTTTCCGCCCACGGACTCGAACGCATATTGGCTCGGCAAATCGCCGTCGACCGACAGCAGAACAGTATGTGCCTCGAAACCCAACGGTCCGCGAAAGCTGAAATCGACTGTCTTGGATGACGTCACGGTCGCCCGTGTCACCATTAGGAACTGGCGCCGATAAGATTGAATACTGGCCAGACGCGCTTTGCACTCGGCCACCGGTTGGCTCATGTGTAATGTTTTTTCTAGGAGCATAGATTGAGTTGGTTTTCGCCCCTTTCTAGAGCAATAGCGATGCCACATCGGCTCTCTAAGGCGAATCCGGTGCCTGTAAGCCGATTAGTGTTCGTTTTTGGTACAGCGCTGTAACGATCACAACACTCAGAATTGCAGGACTATACGGTTTTCTCTTAGGTAGCGGGGGTCACGCCACCTGTTTGATGCGCGCGGCTGCATTAGTTGAGCGAGCCGCGCGAATTGTCTCCATCATCGAGAGAAAAATTTTTGCGCCATCTGCACTGCCGAGCTGCGGATCAGAGGCGCGATCAGGATGCGGCATCAACCCGAAAACATTACCTTCGCGATTGCAAATCCCAGCAATGTTTTGGATTGAGCCGTTTGGATTTGCTTCGGGGACAGTCTGGCCGTGGTTGTTCGCATACCGTAAAACTACTTGTTCATTGACGTTCAGCTCACTCAACGTTTGCGGGTCAGCAAAAAAACAGCCTTCACCGTGCGCCACTGGCATGCGCAGAAGCGTACCTTTCGGACAGCCGTGGGTGAAGGAAGAATCATCTACCTCAACGCGCGTAATGACCATGTCACAGACAAATCGGAGTGAGCGGTTTCGCACGAGCGCGCCCGGCAAAAGACCAGCTTCGCACAAGACCTGAAACCCGTTGCACGTGCCGAGCACGAGCTTGCCAGCGCGCGCGTCGCTGATCACCGCCTTCATTATGGGCGAAAACCGCGCGATGGCTCCACAGCGAAGATAATCGCCGTATGCGAATCCGCCTGGCAACACGATGGCATCGAAATTATCGAGCGAAGTTTCTTTGTGCCAGACGTATTCCGCCTGCAATCCGTCAAGACCATTAATCGCGGCGACACAATCCTGGTCGCAGTTGGAACCGGGGAACTGAATGACAGCAAACTTCATGGCGATTCTAATGCGAGTGTGCGGCTGCGCGTTGCTCCGCGTGGTAATCATTCACTACGAGACACGCATGGATGACTCCCGGTATCCAGCCCAGCAACGTCAAAATGATGCTAAGAAAAAAACTCGCGATGCGTCCGGTCATCAGCACCGCAAGCGGCGGAAATACCACACAGAAAAAATATCGGAGCGCTTTCACAAACTCTTCCTTTTCCGGCCAGTCTTCGTCTTCCTCTTCTTATTGTTTGCTGATCCACTTTTCAGCAATTCGTAATCTTCGATCACTGGATTCGACAGCAAATCGCGACAAAGCTGGTGCAGCCGCGATTCTAGCTCGCCGTTTTGCCCTTCGATCTCGATCTCCATGTATTTGCCGATTCGAACGCTGCGGACTTCCGGCATTCCCAGGTGGCGCATCGCGTCACGCACCGCGTTTCCCTGCGGATCCAGCACGGCGGCTTTTGGCATCACGATCACCCTGGCGTTCATCACCGCACAATATTGCGGCGATCTGCGGCGACAAGCGCAATCGCTGCCATTTACTTCAAAACCACGACGTCAAGAATGCCGTTCCGTCGCAGGACATTCACGCCTACATCTCCTTCATCGTGTCTCGTGAGCAGAAGATCAACGCTGGCGTCTCCCACGTTTAGACCACGAATGCCGACTTGTGGAAGAAATTGCGGCAAGAATGGTTTCGAAAATACCAGCTTTCGTTCTGGAGCAAACACATCGAGACCAAGACACGCTTCCAGCAAAAGAAATACCGCACCAGAAGCCCACGCCTGCGGAGCGCAGGCAACCGGATACAAAGTAGGCGATTCACCCGGCCGTCGCGGAAAGCCGCAAAATAGTTCCGGAAGACGATGTAAATCAAAGAAGATGCTCGCGTCCATCAAACCCGCGAGCACCATGGCAGCCGATCCCTTAAGCTCGTACCTGGCAAAGCCTGCAGCGATCAGGGAGTTATCGTGCGGCCAAATCGAACCATTGTGATACGACATCGGATTGTATTGCGCTTCACTGGTTGCTACTGTGCGAATTCCCCATCCGGAAAAGGATGTTTCATCGGTCAGTGTGGTCGCAATGCGACGTGCGTGTTCCTCTGTCGCAATCCCCGCGAAAAGACAATGACCAGCATTCGACGTTCGCACCCGACACGGCCGCTTGCTGCCGTCCAAAGCCAGAGCGTATGTAGAGATGTCTTCACACCAGAAAATTTCCTCGAACCGGCGACGTAAATTTTTAGCCTGGTTCTCCAGCTCTGGTGCAGCTGTGCCATCTCCTAACAGTAAAGCCAGGGAGCTGGCAGCGAGCTTCGCGGCGTAAACATAACTCTGCACTTCGCACAGTGCGATGGGCGCTTCGGCAAGAGCGCCGTCGCTGTGGAAGATGGGATCATGAGAATCTTTCCAGCCCTGATGAATGAGACCGTGTTTCGACCTGCGGCTGTATTCGACAAAACCGTCACCGTCAGCGTCGCCATAACGGTCGATCCACTCAAGCGCGCGCTGGATGTTCGACCAAATCGACTCCACAAAAGCACGGTCACCCGTGCGCTTGTAATATGCGCCTGCCAGCATCACAAAAAGGGGCGTCGCATCGATGCTCCCGTAGTAGCGCCTGAACGGCACCTCACCCAAGACGGCCATTTCGTCATCGCGGAACTCATGCAGCACCTTGCCGGGTTGCGCGTCTTGCTCGGGCTTCTCAGCATCGGCCTGATTGGCGGCGAGATACGCCAGGACGCCGCGCGCGATCGATGGGTCGAACCACAAACATTGTAACGCTGTGATGATTCCGTCGCGTCCGAACACAGTGTTAAACCAGGGAACACCAGCGTAAGGATAGGGACCATAGCGCGTCTCCGTTCGCATCATGTGAAGATCGGCCAGCGAACGGTTCAGTAAGTCGTTGAACTGTTCGTTCTTGGCAAAAATCTGAGGTTCACGAGCGCGGGTGCGTTCCAGCGCAGCCGTCGCGTCGTGCATGATCTCTTCGTAAGACTCGCTGGCGCCATGCGAATGGCCGTCCACCTCGCATGCAATTGCCCAATGATAATTGGCATTCTCGCCCGGCTCCAAATGGACCTGGCAGGTGACGCCAGACTTGGTCACCCGAGATGGCTTCGGATCGAACATAATCCGCGTTCGGCGAAGCCGTTTATCTAATCCCTCATACGCCAGAACGAGTCCGTCGTCAGCGATCTCAGGTTCCAGGCGACGACCATGATGCTTCCGAAGCATGCCACGCAGTTCGAAAATATCGGCAAAATCGGCATCGAACTCGATCGATAAGACGAAATCTACAGCTGCACGTCCGTAGTTATGAATACGAAGCCGCTCGTGACAGGCTTTGTCCCATAAAATCTTTGAGCGAAACACATGTATCGTTCCCCTTGGCACTACTATCTCGCTGTCGCGCCAGACGTCCGGGTTAGTAGCATCTACGGCAAGAACGGCGTTGTCCTCCCGAACAGTCGAGCTCAGCAGCAGGGGCCGATCCCTTCCGAGTTTCAAGGTCAGTCGGGATAAAAATCGCGTGTCCTGGTAAAACAATCCGAGTTCGCCGGTGCCAAATGTCTCGACGTCGCCAAATCGATCGAAAACAGCATACATGTCTCCCTGTTTCAAAACCCGCGTGCGCACGTCAACGCGAGCTGAAGAGGAACGAATGTAAAACTCGTTCCGGATACGAATCACTTCTCTCCTGGCCATTACAAAACTAGGTCTCCGTCTGTGAAATTTCTCGACCCCGCGCAACCGGGTCAAATCATCTATGCGATAGCAGAGGCCGTTATCGACGGGCCTTAATCCTCGTAACCAAATTCCCGGCTTTTTATGTTCGAGTACGGCCACGAAAATGCGCGCACGCTGTGCCTTTCACTTCCGAGAAATGCGTTGGCCTGACAGCGCCGCACGCGCCCGCTATCAAGTAGCTGGCGTTTCGCGAACAACTTCGCCCGGCTTTTTGTCGTCCCGTAACGCGATGAAAACGGGTGCACGCAATTTTCCGTCGCGCGTCCACTCGGCAAATTTGATTTCGGCGACAAACTTCGGGTTGATCCAGTGTATCTTTTTCATCATCGAAGGCGTGATGCTCAGCACCCATTGGCCGTTTTGCTTTGACGGCAGATCGACAAACGGACAGTCGGCACGTTCCTCGGCGCGGAATTTCTTGTGAAATGTGGCCAGTGATTTTGTTGTAAATCCGGTTCCAACCTTGCCGGCGAATACGAGGTCGCGATCCTTGTAGTAACCGACCAGAACCGCGCCGAAATGTTTGCGTGCCCCTTGCGGTGGGGTGAATCCGCCAATGACGAATTCCTGTTCGTCGACACATTTGAGTTTGATCCAGGCGCCGCTTCTCCGGCCGGGTTCGTAAACCGATTTACGTAATTTACCGATGATTCCTTCCAAACCGTGGCGTCGCACTTCGCTGAGGAGCTGGTTGGCATCTCCATCAATCGCGCCGGAGTAGCGAATCCGGGGATCACGTGCGTCGGCACACAGTTTCTCCAAAACGTTCTTGCGTGCCTCGAGCGGCAGCGAAAAAAGACTTTTGCCGTCGAGCTGAAGAAGATCGAACGCGTAGAAATAAACGGGCGATTTTCGTCCTTCCATCTCGAGCGCTTGTAAAAGCTGGAACGAAGAGCGTCCCTCTTCATCAAGCGCGACCACTTCGCCATCAAGCACGCATTCCTCTGCAGGTAAATTTTTGATGGCGTCAACGATCTCAGGAAAACGCGCGCTCAGATCATTTTGATTTCGCGACAGCAACGAAACTTTTCCGTGACCTTTGGTCGCAATCAGACGGATGCCGTCAAATTTGAGCTCATAAATCCAGTCGCCAGTCGCGGGCGGGTTCTTTATCAGCTTCGCTTTCATCGGGTCGATGAAATGCGGTTTTGCCGAGGGCAATTTGGCTAGTGATGGCTCGCCGAGCCGCCCGCGCGCTTCTTTTGGCAGAGTCTCCCGGCGCGCCCGGCGGTCGCGCCCCACCGATTCATCTTTTACTTTTTTTTTAATCGCCTCGCGGATTCGCGCCTTGAATTGAGATGTGGGACTTTGATCCTCTGTACGACCGGACTGCCACTCGGCGTCGCGCGCATCCGCGATCTGTTTCATGGTGCGACCCGTCTTTACCGATTCATCGTCGCGCTTGCTTGAAATCGGTTTGACCTCGTCGCCCGTCTTTAGGATCAGCCACTGATTCTTTTCGCCCTCGCGGCCGCGGATCCGTACGAGCGTCCATTCACCTCTCGCTTTTTTTCCATCGAGAAGAAGATGCAGCTTACCTTCTCGGAGCGATTTAAGCGGTTGCTCGCCGTAAACGTAGTAGGTGCCGCGGTCCCAGACCATCACTGTGCCCCCGCCATACTGACCTTCGGGAATCACGCCTTCGAACTCTTCGTATTCAATGGGATGGTCTTCGACTTCAACGGCAAGATGTTTCTCGCCGCGCTTCCACGGAAGTCCCTTGGGCAGAGCCCATGATTTCAGCACGCCTTCCATTTCCAGGCGGAAATCGTAATGCAACCGGCGCGCAGCATGTTTTTGAATGACGAATCGCGACGCGCCTTTGACCTTTTTTGGAGCAGGCTTGCCAGCCGGTTCGCTGGTCCTTTTGAAGTCGCGTTTGCGTTTGTATTCGGTCAGCGCCATTCCGCTCAAATAAACCACGGATCACGGCGATAGCACGGATTTCAAGAAGTAGATGGACACCAAGGTGGATCGTCTTCTCCCGAAGACGACGCCGGACTCGTCGCCGAAGCCGCAGATATCAGGTGGCAAAACCGCAACACTTACGCAACGCGTTGGGGAGTCGCCGCGGCGACCGTTCCACCTATGCTTCGCTCGGGAGTGGCTCGCCGACCAAGTACCGAACGAAACGACGAATGACAATGTTCTCGCCCAGTTCTGCAATCTTCGAATTCAGCAAGTCGCTAATTGTTACATCGGGATTCTTGATGAAACCCTGCTCGAGCAGGCAAACTGTGCTGTAGAATTTCTCGAGTTTGCCCTCGACAATCTTGTCCGCTACGTGTGCCGGCTTGCCTTGTACCTGCGCCTTGTAGATTTCGCGCTCCGATTCGATCAGGTTGCCCGGGACATCAGCGCGGCTGACGTAGAGGGGGTGCGCGGCGGCGATATGCAGCGTGATGTCTTTTACGAACTCTCGGAAATTTTCGTTTCTCGCTACGAAATCGGTTTCGCAATTCACCTCCACGAGCACACCGACTTTACCCTGCAAATGGATGTAGGAGGCGACGATTCCCTCCTTTGTCGCACGGGTGGCTTTTTTCGCGGCGCTCGCGATGCCTTTGGTGCGCAAGATCGTTTCAGCTTTCTCCAAATCGCCGCCGCTCTCGACGAGAGCACGCTTGCAATCCATGAATCCGGCATTGGTCTTTTCACGGAGTCGTTTGACGAGTTTTGGATCGATTTCAGTTGTTGCGTTCATAGGTCTTAGAATTGTTAAGCGTGAGAGAGTTAAACCGCCGACGCGGCTCGCGTCAGGCCGATACGCCTGCCATTTCCACTTGTTCGCGGATGCGCGCTTCGCTGCTGGCCGAAACGATGGCATCGACCAGTTTTTGCAAAATCACTCGAATCGCACGGATCGCGTCGTCGTTGCCCGCAATGGGATAATCGATGAGTTCGGGATCGGCGTTGGTATCCACGATGGCGACCACCGGGATCCCGAGGCGGCGCGCCTCATTGACGGCGTTTTGCTCTCGGAGGGTGTCTATCACCACGAGCGCATCGGGCAGTTCTGGCATGTCGAGGATTCCCTCAAGATTGCGCCTCAATTTTGCAGCCTCACGATTGAGCGCAGCCAGTTCTTGCTTACCCATTTTCTTGTATTCCGGCGACTGCTCGATCTGTTCGATATATTTCAATCGGCCGATGCTCTTGCGGATCGTGGTGAGATTCGTCAGCGTGCCACCAAGCCAGCGTTGGTTCACGTAGAATTGCCCGCATGCTAATGCGGCTTCTTTTATCGCTTCCTGCGCCTGTTTTTTGCAGCCAACGAACAAAATCCGACCCCCGCGGCGCGCAACCTCCTGGAGAAAATCGGTTGCCCGTCGGAGCTGTCTTACCGTTTCGTCAAGATTGATGATGTAAATCTGATTGCGCTGCTCAAAGATGAAGGGCTTCATCTTTGGATTCCAACGCTTCGTCTGGTGTCCAAAATGAACACCAGCTTCCAATAATTCAGGTACCAATTCTGTTGTTTCTGCCATAGCGAGATTCCCGAAGGCGGGACGCTCCCAGAGTGGGAGCGTGAAAGATGCTATAGGCCGTGCGGGTGCGCAACTTGAAATTCAGTTCCGCTGCACCCTCGTTAACGCTTCGCCGGAACCGTAATAAAGGGACTTTGGCTGTCGATCATCGACGCCTCCAGATGCAAAACGCGATCTCGTTGAGGGTTAAACCGTGGGGCGTGTCCTCTTTCCCAGAAAGATGTGGATCAGCAACAAGATTGGCAAAACCAAGCCTATAACGAGATGAATCCAACTCGTCCACGCGCGCAGTCTTTCGCCGCCCGCGTAATAAAGGCCGTAGCCAGTGATGGTCAAAAACGCGAACGCACCCAGAAAAACCGATCCGTTTGCTCGATTCCGGCGTGCACGCCACGCGAGCCGCACATGCTCGTTCAAGAGCATCCCGACCAGTACTAAAACTGCCATTGCCGCGGCGCCATGAATTTTCATCGCCCAGGCTTTCGCGCTCATCTCAAATTCACCGGGCGACGCAGCAAGATAATTCCAACATGCCCATGCCACTCCGCTCAAAAAAACCAGCACCAGCACGGCGTAGAGAAAATATCTCTGCAAGCGCCTTAATCGAATCCTGTCCGGTCGCTGGTGTCGCATAATGAGCGAAACATCCAAGATGGCGCGCCATCGCGCTCAAGCAACAATGCATCCGCATGATATCGCGCGAGCGACGGGGCAGATTTCTCCCCTAGGACGAACACTATTTTAGTCAAAGCGTCGGCTATCATGCACACAGGCGCCGCTACGCTGACGCTGACTAACTTGCGCGAACACCGGCGCGTGCGGCCGTCGAGAAGCGAGCTGATCACTGCCCTCCCATGTCTTTTCTGGGCAAAATAGATTCCGGAGGTCGCCAGGGCACGCTCACGCAAGGCGATCGCGCCTGCCGGCCGCATGGGCTCGGCCGGATGGCGCAAATGAACGAGTTCCGATTTCAATCCAAAAACGCGCAGGTCGCCGCCGGCATTCACAACGCCAGATGGAACCCCCGCACATTTTAAGGCCTTGACCGCGCGATCGACCGCAAAACCTTTGGCGATGCCGCCAAGATCGACAATCACGCGCTGTCGAAATCGCACTCCATAATTCTTTTCGAGAATAATGTCGCGCCAGTTTCCCTCGCTTACATTCGCATATCGCCGCGGAAGATACTTCCACTGCATCAGTCTTCGCGCGACCGTAATGTCGAAAATGCCGTTAGTTTCATGCGACAATTTCTGTGCCGCTCGCAAGACCCGCCAGGTCCAGGGATCAACCGTCACTTTGCGCTCAAATGCTTCACGATTGATCCTCGAAACATCGCTGTCCGAATGGTGAAAACTCATTTGTCGCTCGACCCTGGCGATGGCATTGAACGCGCGGTTGATAGCGCCGTGCAATTTTTCTTCGTTATCGCCGCGAGCGGTGATCTCGACAAATGTGCCGAGAGCGGGACGGGCCCGCCGCACTCTATTTGAGACAGGCGTCATAAGTCGCCAGGACGCGCCGCACGCCCTCGGTCACATGGCGGCAGGAAAGCGTTGCGCCACTGATATTGTTGATGCCGTTATTAAGAGCGAACCGCGAGCCCGGTCGTTTACCGGTGAATTGCTTTCGCCAATCAGGATTGCGAATTTCGCCACCGTAACTTTCCCGGTAATTCAGAATCTCGATTTGCTTGACCGTTCCCTCCGGCGAAAGCGCCACCGCATAATCGATCACGAGATGTTTGCCGATGACGTAGTCGACAATAAAAAACCCGCGAAGTTTTCCATTTTGCATGGCACGCCAGATTTCCTGGCCGCGCAAAAGTTGTTTCTGTCCACTATTCGCCTCGATCGCTTTGATCTGCGCAGGTGTAAACTTAACATGCGCAGGGACGAATTGATCGCACTCCGGAAAGCACAATTTCTGCGCTGCCGAAACCGTCAGGTACTGCTCTGCGTAGGAAGGCAGCGGAACGGTGACGCTGATCGCGGCAGGCAGGATCCAGCGTGGAATGTGAGTCATGCAAAGGCGCTTGAGGCTCTTTTAGAAAAAGAAACCGACTGCCCCGAGCAGATGATCTGCGCGTGGAGAATCCGGCGCGTTATCGAGCGCGAATTGGTAGTCGATTTTCAAGACGACTTGAGGCGTCGGGAACAGAGCCATGCCAAGAGTGTGAAATTGTCGCTGACCCTGACCGGTTGGCAAGTTCTCATCGGTTCCGGCGAATCCCCCAGTCTGCAAATTCTCGTAAGTGTATCGATAAAACGGCACGAGTTCCCAGCCGTTGCGGATGTAGTCGCTAAGATCGATATGATACGCCGCTTCCAGCGAGAAACCCCAGAGATTTTTACCCACATTATTTTCCGAATCACCATCGTTGTTCGCGCGGAGATTGCGCGGTGTGCCGATGATCACGTCAACCACTTCACCACGAAACTCTAAACCGGTTCGCGGCACACGGTAACGCACCTCGGTATCGAGCATCGTCACGCTGTTATGGCCTAATGAATTGCCCTCATCGCCATACGCACCGCGTGGCGTGACGTTCGGGGTATAGAAAACACTCGAGCTTCCATTTAAGCCGGGGAGAAACGGCGGCGTGTAACTCAGACGCAGTGCAAAGCCAGGCGCATTCTTGGTTTGATTGAAGTCCCCGATCGGCGTGCGAGCGAGAGCGAGCGCTTCGGTTCCGCTGATTCCGGCTTCGTAGGGTGAGCCATCATCAGGGACGCCGCCGTTTTGACCGATATCTTCCAACCCTGTGTTGATTTGGAATTGATAGTTCAGGTTGTTGACGATCTTACCCCAAATACTCGTGCTGCCTTCGAACCACGTGGTAGGGATCAATCCATCGTCTAACTCGGGCCGATTCACGCTGTAGAACTGCGTCGGCTCGTGAAAAAGGTTGATGAAGCCGAAAGGTACAACATCGACACCGGGCGAGCGCCAGTTGAAGTGCTCGTTAAACAAGAAGTCGACGTAGGCTTGTTCGAGCTCTATCGCGCCAGTCAGCTTGTCATCCGCGTCGTCGGCGATGCCGCCATGCTCAAACTCAATCTCGGCATTGAAGATGATGTTATCGGTGACTTGATAAGTCGGCAGCAGCACAATGCGTTGGGCATCAAACCCGTCCTTCCATCCCCCCGACTCCTGCTCGTTGCCGCCGAATTTTAATTCGCCATAAGCGCCGATGCTCAAAACAGCGTGACTGCGATAGCCAAGTCCAAAAAGCGGTTTGCTCGATGAGGAAGTGATTTCTTCGCCAGTTGCGGCCGCGCCGGTCGTGACCGGGGTGGTCTCGGCCGAAGTCAGCATTGTCTTGTCGAACGATTTTCTTGTGGTGCCGGACGCCGCCGTTTTTTCGCTTTGGAGATCGCCATTTTCATAACGCTCAAGGCGCTTTTCCAGCGAAGCGACTTTTGCTTCAAGCGCTTTCAGCTCTTTGAGCAATTCGGCGTTAACGACTGTTTGTTGGTCAGAGGATTCAGCGAAAGAGAAATTGACGACCACAAGGATGGCACAACAAATAGTGAGCAATGGCTTCATTGCTCGAACCTAACGGAACAAAACAGAGCTCGCTGCCGGAGCGTTGCCAATTTTTAGCGATCAATTGCGACTGCAATCAGGGCCGTTCTTGCGTGGGGAAATTCTTTTCCGCGTAGCGCGCGAGGAGCCAACAAAGATCGGATAGACGGTTCAAATAGCGCAGGACCTCTGGATTTGCATCGTTGGCCGCAGCCACGCGACGCTCAGCCCGGCGACAGATCGTGCGCGCGAGATCAAGAGCGGCGGAGGGCGGGTTTTTACCCGGGATCACCCAGTCTTTTGGATAAAGCGACTTGTCCTTTTCCATATCCACTATGACGCCACCGAGACGGTCTACCATCGTGGCCGTTGTCAGCCGGAAGCTGTCTTTGAGATAACGCTCTACATCTTCGCGCGCGGTCGCCAGTTCGCCCATCACAACGATAAGATCTTTCTGTGCAGCGAGAATCTGATCGGAAACGAACGGGTCTTGAGACAAAGCCCTCGCCAGTCCCAAGGCGGCGTTTAGCTCATCGACGCAACCGTAGGTATCGACTCGCGGGTCGGTTTTCGATACTCGCCGCCCGTACATGAGCGAAGTTTCGCCTTTGTCGCCAGTTTTAGTGACGATGGACACGGCGAACTAACTGGAGTGTTGGAGTGGTGGAGTAAAGAAGTAATAGGATTTGTTGTCGCCTATCACTCCATTACTCCACTACTCCATTGCTTCTAACCGACCGCAGGTTGCGGTTCGGCCTCTTCCATCACAGGCGCGCCGACCGGTTCACCTTTTTCGACCAGCTTGAGCTGGCGGTGTTCCGGGAAGCCGGTTCCAGCAGGAATCAAATGACCCATGATCACATTTTCCTTGAAGCCGCGTAGCCGGTCGATTTTACCCAGCGTAGCAGCTTCAGTGAGAACACGGGTCGTGTCCTGGAACGAAGCCGCAGAAATAAAGCTGTCAGTTTCCAAAGAAGCCTTGGTGATGCCGAGCAGCACTGGAACGGCCTCCGCAGGCTTGCCGCCTTTCTCCACGACTTTCTTGTTCTCTTCCTCGAAGTCGAGTTTATCGACCTGATCGCCCCAGAGCAGCGAGGTATCGCCGGGATCGGTAATCTTCACTTTGCGCAACATTTGGCGCACGATGATCTCGATGTGCTTATCGTTGATCTCCACGCCCTGGAGCCGATATACCTCCTGCACTTCGTTCACCAGGTGCTCCTGCAACTCCTGCGGGCCGCACACTTCCAAAATCTCGTGCGGCACAACGGGGCCTTCGGTTAGTTGTTGACCTTTCTTCACGTAATCGCCTTTGAATACGATGATGTGCTTGGTAAGCGGAATGAGATGCTCTTCCTCAGCGCCGGTGTCCGGATCTTTGAGAACCAAACTGCGTTTGCCGCGTACGGTTCCGCCGAACTCGACGATGCCGTCAATTTTGGCAATCTCAGCCGCATCTTTCGGCCGTCGAGCTTCGAACAATTCCGCAACCCGTGGCAGACCGCCCGTGATGTCCTTTGTCTTCGCGACTTTACGCGGGGTTTTCGCCAGCAACGCGCCTGCCCGCACCTTTTGACCTTCCTCGACGATGACGTGAGCACCAGCGGGAATTGAATAGCTCGCGAGGACGTCCTTCTTGTCACCTACAATAACGACTTGCGGATGCAGGTCTTCCTTGTGCTCGATGACCATGGTGCCCATGAGACCGGTCGCTTCATCGACCTCGCGTTTAATCGTCACTCCGGCAATCATGTCGCGGAATTCAATCTTTCCGCCTTTGTCGGTGAGAATCGGCACGTTGTACGGATCCCATTGCACAAACGTTTCGCCCTTCTTCACCGACGCGCCGTCCTCCTTGGAAATCACTGAGCCGACAACGACGTTGTAGCGCTCCAGTTCGCGGCCCTCTTCGTTATGCACGCCGATCGAACCGTTCTTGTTCAACACGATCCAACTTCCGTCGAGTGCCTGAACGGTCCGCAAATCATTGAACTGCACCGTGCCGTCGTTCTTCGCCTTAATGATCGGTTGCTTAAATGTCTGACTGGCCGTGCCGCCGATGTGGAACGTCCGCATCGTCAACTGCGTCCCCGGTTCGCCGATGGACTGCGCGGCGATAATACCGACAGCTTCACCGAGCTTCACGAAGTCGCCGGTGGCGAGGTTGCGACCGTAGCACTTCGCGCACACGCCCCGGCCACACTCGCACGTAAGCACCGACCGGATCTTAAGTTGCTCGACGCCGATGCGCTGCAAGTCGGCTGCGATCTTCTCGTCGACGTATTGGTTTGCCTTAACGATCTTTTTCTTTTTCTCCACCGGGTCGGCGATTGTTTCGCAGCTCACGCGCCCAATGATGCGCTGGCCAAGGTCCACGACTTCCTCGTCGCCTTCGTAAATCGAGCGCACCACGATGCCGTTTACGGTACCGCAATCGTCCTTAACGATGATCACATCCTGTGCCGCATCCACGAGCTTGCGGGTGAGATAACCGGAGTCAGCGGTTTTTAGCGCCGTATCGGCAAGACCTTTGCGCGCGCCGTGGGTGGAAATGAAGTACTCCAGCACGGTGAGTCCTTCGCGGAAATTTGAGGTAATGGGACGCTCAATGATTTCGCCGCTTGGTTTGGCCATTAAACCGCGCATGCCGGCGAGCTGCCGCACTTGCTGGCGATTGCCGCGCGCGCCGGAATCGACCATCAAATGGATCGGATTGAACTCTTTGCGATCCTGATTTTCCTCGATCTCACGGAACATCACGTTGGAAATTTGATCACCCGCGTGCGTCCAGATATCGATGATCTTGTTGTACCGCTCACCGTCGGTGATGATGCCGCGGCGATACTGCTGGTCGACTTGTTTGACTTGCTTGTACGCATTCTCCACTTCGGATTCTTTCCGTTTGGGAATGATCATGTCCTCAATGCCAATCGAGATGCCAGCCCGAGTGGCTTCCGTAAACCCGAGCTCTTTCAGTTTATCGAGAGTCTCAACCGTAACTGCCGGGCCGGCGATTTGATAACAGCGCCAAATGATGTCGCTGAGTTGTTTCTTACCCGCTGCCTTATTGAAGAAACCAAGTTCTTTCGGCCAAATCTGATTAAAAATGACGCGACCGGCTGTGGTCTCAATTACCGTGGCGTCGGGATTTCCAAGATTAGTTTGCCGCCCGCGATCAGGGTTCTTAAATAAAATCCGATCGTGCGTCTTAATTGTACCTTCAACCATCGCGAATTCGACCTCGGATGCGTCCGCAAACAGCGGTAGATGACGACCATCCTTCTTCGGGGTCCGCGGATTTTGCGTGATGTAATAGCAACCCAGGGTTATGTCCTGACTTGGCGTGGTGATTGGTTTACCGCTCGATGGAGAGAAAATATTGTTCGGCGCGAGCATCAGCATGCGAGCTTCCAACTGCGCTTCGACCGACAGCGGCACGTGCACTGCCATTTGGTCGCCGTCAAAGTCGGCGTTGTAAGCAGTGCAAACGAGCGGGTGAATGCGAATGGCTTCACCCTCGATCAACTGCGGTTCAAACGCCTGAATTGAGAGACGGTGCAAAGTCGGAGCACGATTCAGGAGCACCGGATGGCCCCTGGTTACTTCGTCGAGAATATCCCATACTTCAGGCGTTTGGCGTTCAATCATTTTCTTCGCGCTGCGCACCGTATGCACGTAGCCGAGATCTTTCAGCCGACGAATGATGAATGGCTCGAAAAGAACCAACGCCATCTTCTTCGGTAGGCCGCATTGATTCAGCTTGAGCTCCGGACCGATAACAATCACCGACCGACCCGAGTAATCGACGCGTTTGCCTAACAAGTTCTGGCGGAACCGTCCGCCTTTGCCCTTGAGCATGTCGCTCAGCGATTTGAGCGGACGATTACCCGCGCCGGTCACAGCGCGACCGTGCCTGCCGTTGTCGAACAAAGCGTCGACCGCTTCCTGCAACATGCGTTTCTCGTTTCGGATGATGACATCCGGCGTCTTCAGCATTAGCAGATTCTTGAGCCGGTTGTTACGATTGATCACGCGGCGATAGAGGTCGTTCAGGTCGGACGTAGCGAAACGTCCACCTTCCAGTGGGACCAAGGGACGCAAATCAGGTGGAATCACCGGCAGCACCTCGAGGACCATCCACTCGGGCCGTGCGCGCGAACTCTGGAAGCCTTGAACGAGTTTGAGGCGTTTCGCCAGTTTCTTGCGAATCTGCTTGCTCTTTGTCGCTCCCATCGCTTTCTCCAGCTCTTTGTTGAGCTTGTTGAGGTCGATCTCGGAGAGAAGTTTCTTAATCGCTTCAGCGCCCATCCCGGCGACGAAATCTTCGCCGTATTGTTCCTGTGCCTCCCGGTATTCAACTTCGTTTAGCAGTTGTGTTTTCTGCAATGGCGTCTTGCCGGGATCGATGACGATATAGTCTTCGTAGTAAATCACCCGCTCAAGCTGACGCGCGCTCATGTCCAGCATCAGTCCAATGCGCGAAGGCATACATTTGTAAAACCAGATGTGCGAAACCGGTACCGCCAACTCTATGTGCCCCATCCGTTCACGACGGACGCGCGCGAGTGTGACTTCGACACCGCAACGATCGCAGATCACGCCTTTATGCTTGATGCGCTTGTACTTCCCGCACGAACACTCCCAGTCGCGGGTCGGCCCAAAAATCCGCTCGCAGAAAAGCCCGCCCTTCTCCGGTTTAAACGTGCGGTAATTAATTGTCTCCGGATTTTTGACTTCGCCTTTGCTCCACGAGCGCATGGTGTCGCTCGAGGCGATACCAATTGCGACTTGATCAAAACCTACGGGGCGTTCTTCGCCCACTAACTCACGCCAGGAATGTTCGTTCATGATTTCTCCGAATAAGTGTGAAACTAAAAATTACGCGACGCTCTCCATAAAGGTGGGCGCCTGGCTGCCGACCTTCACGTCAAGACCAAGGCTTTGCATTTCCTTGATCAACACGTTGAAGGATTCGGGCGTCCCAGCTTCGAGCGAATTGTCGCCCTTAACGATTGACTCGTAGATGCGCGTCCGGCCTTGCACATCGTCGGACTTAACCGTCAGCAATTCCTGCAGCGTGTAGGCAGCGCCATAGGCTTCGAGTGCCCAGACCTCCATTTCCCCGAAGCGCTGGCCGCCATATTGCGCTTTACCGCCCAACGGCTGTTGAGTGACAAGCGAATACGGTCCCACGGCGCGCGCATGAATCTTGTCCGCCACAAGGTGGCCAAGCTTCATCATGTAGATGTGACCAACCACGACTTCCTGGTCGAACGGATCGCCGGTGCGACCATCGAACAAACGCGCCTTTCCGTTTTCCTGCACCCACGTGAAGCCCTCTTTCTTTCTGGCCTCATGCAGATAATCGCGAATTTGTTTTTCCTTAATTCCATCGAAGACTGGAGTGGCCACTTTGAATCCAAGTGCCTTTGCGGCAACGCCGAGGTGGGTTTCCAAAACCTGCCCCACATTCATGCGGCTCGGAACGCCTAACGGATTAAGCACAATCTCGACCGGGCTTCCATCTGCGAGGAACGGCATGTCTTCCTCGGGCACGATGCGCGCCACGACGCCTTTATTGCCGTGACGGCCCGCCATTTTGTCACCAACACTGAGCTTGCGCTTGCTGGCGATGTAAACTTTGACCTGTTTAATAATCCCCGGTTCGATCTCCTCGCCGCTTTCCACGCGGTCAGTCGCCCGATCCTTCTCAAGCTCCAGTTCGGCGAATTTGTGTTCGTATCCGCCAATAATTTCCCGAATCCGATTGCGAATCGGGCTCGGGTCGATCTCGATATGATCGTGCGCGGTCGCCAATTTTCGCAAAAGCGTTTTCGTGATCTTGCGATTGGCGGGGATAATGATTTCACCGCTCTTGGCGTTCACGACGTCGAGTGGAATTTTTTCGCCCAGCAGGACGTTGGAAAGTGAATCAGTGAGCTGCTCAATGAGCCCCTCTCTCTTGCGCTTATGGTCTTCGCCGATGCTCTTCAGCTGCCGTTTGGTTTCCGCCGGTGTAAGTTTCTCGCGTGAAACTTCGCGACGGGATGACACCTTCACGTCCATCACGATCCCGTACGTTCCAGAAGGAACAGTAAGTGATGTGTCTTTTACATCGGCGGCTTTCTCGCCAAAGATGGCCCGAAGCAGCCTCTCCTCCGGAGCCAGTTCCGTCTCGCTCTTCGGCGTAATTTTTCCAACCAAAATATCGCCCGGCTTCACCTCCGCACCGACCCGCACAACGCCGTCCGGACCCAGGTTGCGTAAAGCCTCTTCGCTTACATTTGGGATATCGCGCGTAATTTCCTCGGGGCCCAACTTTGTATCACGCGCACCGATCTCGAACTCATCGATGTGAATGGAAGTGTAAATATCTTCCTTCACGACCTTCTCCGAGATCATGATCGCGTCTTCGAAGTTGTAGCCATTCCACGGCATGAACGCGACGAGCACGTTGCGGCCGAGCGCCAGTTCGCCACGATCGGTGTTTGGCCCATCGGCGATGACTTGGCCGCGCTTCACATGCTGGCCTTTGCGAACAATCGGTTTCTGATTGACGCAGGTGCCGGCGTTTGACCGCATGAATTTCCGGAGCTCGTAAACATAGGTCCCGGACTCGGAATCGGTTTTTATCTTCTTTTTGCTGTCGGGCAAATGGCCGTCCTTTGTGACGATAATTTGGTTAGCCGCAACTGAAGCGACCTTGCCGCCGTCGACCGCCAGAACGACTGCGTGTGAATCGCGTGCAACTTTTTCTTCAAGACCAGTGCCGACCAGTGGCATCTCAGAAACAATCAGCGGCACCCCTTGACGTTGCATATTGGAACCCATCAGCGCGCGGTTTGCGTCGTCATGTTCCAGAAACGGGATGAGGCCAGCCGCTACCGAAACGAGCTGCTTCGGCGAGACATCCATGTAATTCACCTTCGATGGATCGACTTCAAGAAAATCGCCACGATAACGTACCGAAACTTTTTCACCCGTGAAATGGCCGCGACCGTCGATGGGCGCATTGGCCTGAGCGACGAGGAAGTTCTCTTCACGGTCAGCAGTCAGATACTCGATCTCATCGGTGACCCGGCCGTTTGCCACCTTGCGATAGGGTGTTTCGATAAAACCAAACTCATTGATGCGCGCGAAGGTGCTCATTGAGCTGATCAACCCAATGTTTGGGCCTTCGGGCGTTTCGATCGGACAAATGCGGCCGTAGTGCGACGGATGAACGTCACGCACTTCAAAGCCGGCGCGCTCGCGGCTCAAACCGCCCGGGCCGAGAGCGGACAAACGCCGCTTGTGCGTCAATTCCGCGAGCGGATTCGTCTGATCCATAAACTGCGACAGCTGGGACCGACCAAAGAAATCCCTGATGACCGCGCTGAGCGCTTTGGGATTGATAAGCTTTTGCGGCGTCATCCCATCCACGTTGATGTCGAACAGCGTCATTCGCTCTTTCACCAGACGCTCGGTGCGGGCAAGACCGACCCGGCACTGGTTGGCCAGTAATTCACCCACCGTACGCACGCGGCGGCTGCCAAGGTGGTCGATGTCATCGAGCGTGCCTTCGCCCCGTCGCAGATTGATCAAGTACTTGATCGCCGCGATAAAGTCTTTGTCGGTCAGAATGCGCTCGGAGGCATCGACGTTAATCCCGAGCTTCTGATTGATTTTGTAACGTCCCACCCGGCCAAGATCGTATTTCTTCGGATCGAAAAAGAGTCGCTTGAGTAAAGCGCGGGCATTGGCGACGGTCGGCGGATCGCCCGGACGAAGCCGGCGGTAAATGTCCTTGAGAGCCTCTTCCTGATCGTGCGCCGGATCCTTTCTAAGCGCCTTCACGATCGTGTCATCGTTCGAGATGTCGATCACCTTAGCCTCGTGAATGTTCAGCGCCATGATCTGGCGAACAGTCGCCAGAGTCAGGGGCTCAAACGCTCGCGCGACCGTCACCTCGCCGTCGCGGATATCCGCTGTGAGCACTTTGCTGGCGAGCTGTTCTTCGTCGAGTTTGTCGCTTAGCTTGAGAGTCTCGATGTTATAAAAAAGTTTGATGACTTCCTCGTCAGAGCCATAACCGAGTGCGCGAAGGAAAGTCGTCGCGAGGAATTTTCGACGCCGCTTGCGTCGATCGAGATAGATGTAAAGAAGGTCAGCCGTATCGAACTGCACCTCGATCCACGAGCCGCGGTCTGGGATGATGCGGAAGCTATAAAGAACCTTGCCGTTGACGTGGACGGTGGATTCGAACGCAATACCCGGAGAACGATGCAGCTGGCTCACCACCACGCGCTCCGCACCATTGATGACGAAGGTCCCCTGCGGCGTCATGAGCGGGATCTCACCCATGTACACTTTCTCTTCCTTCGTGCCCTTCTCCTCCCGCAACTGGAACGTCACGTGCAGCGGCGCACTGTAGGTTTGCCCTTCGCGCTGCGCTTCAAGCGGCGTCAATTTTGGTTCACCGATATCGTAGTGGCTGAAATCAAGGACCGCCTTCTCATCGTAACTTTCGATAGGGAAAACTTCCTTGAAAACGGCTTGAAGCCCCTGATTTTTGCGCTTCGAATACTGAACGTCTTTTTGAAGAAAATCGACGTATGAATTTGCCTGGACCTCAATCAGGTTCGGCGGTTCGATGGCTTCCTTGATACTTCCGAAGTAGATACGTTCCGACATAGTGTCTAAGCTTACGAGCTAAACCTCACACCGGGCTCCACCAAACGCGGACCGACGCAGGCAGATTTACCGGTTCTGGGATGGGCGAAGAGCGTAAAAATGCCACCAAAACGGAGACCTGTCAAATTGACGACCTCCGTCTCGTAGCCGGTAACTTAATTTGCCTTGTTAACGCCGGGGTAAAAATACGTCTGGCGGACTGTAGTGGGTTCTTATTCTATTATGGATCCGGCGTCGCGCAACCGATTTTTGTGCTGCGACAGCGCCTAAATTCGATTTGTTTATTTAACCTCGACCTTTGCACCCGCGGCCTCGACCTTTTTCTTGATCTCATCCGCCTCTTGCTTGGTCACGCCTTCCTTGATCGTCTTGGGTGCGCCTTCAACCAGCGCTTTAGCCTCTGCAAGGCCGAGTCCGGGAACTGCGCTCCGCACCTCTTTGATCACCGCAATCTTGTTTGCGCCCATTTCTGCCAGGACCACGTCAAACGTTGTCTTTTCCTCGGCTGCTGGCGCTCCTGCCCCGGCTGCTGCCCCTCCAGCGGGTCCCGCCGCGACTGCCACTGGTGCAGCGGCGCTAACGCCCCACTTTTCTTCAAGCTGCTTAACCAATCCAGCAATCTCGAGAACCGAAAGGTTACTGAGTTGCTCCACCAATTTATCTGTATCTGCCATTTTAGTTTTTCCTCCAGTTGCCGCCTCCGAAAGCCTTCGAAGAATTAAAACCGATAGCCATCAGCTCGGACAATTTTCGTTTTGCTTTTGCTTGTAGGGCAACCGCTCCGGTTGCCGCGGCAGGCGATGCGCCCGCCCTACAAATTCTTATGCTGCAGGTACGCCCTCCTTTTCGGCTTTCGCGTTCAACAATCGCGCTAGCGCCGCACCGGGTTCGTTGAACAGACGCACTAGACGCGTCGCCGGGGACAATAGCAGCCCCAACAATTGCGCCTGTAAAATTTCACGCGACGGCAAGTCCGCCAAAGTCTCCAATTCTGCAGTGGAAAGCGCTGCGCGATCAACAAAGCCAACCCTGAGTGCAGCCAGCTTAAACTCGCCCGCAAAGGTCTTAAAAATCTTGGCTACCGGGGCTACATCCGCTTTCCCCGTAACAACCGCAGTTTGCCCCGCGAACTGGTCACCCACTTCCGGGAAACCAGAATCCGCCATCGCGCGCTTGAGAAAACTGTTCTTCACCACGTGCACCTCGGCGCCCGCGGGAACGAGTCGACTTCGCAACTCGCTAAAATTTGATACCTTCATGCCGCGATAATCGGTCACGAGCACAAAAGGCGAGCGTTTCAATGCCTCGGACAACTCTGAAACAATACTGGCTTTTTCTGGTCGCATACTGTCGAGCTAATTATTCCGGTCCTACAATCCGCTCAGATATGGATTCGGATCGATGCGGACGCCGGGGGACATAGTCGCACTGATTGTCACACCTTCAAGGTAGCGTCCCTTAGCCGTCGCCGGACGAGCTCGGACTACGGCTTCAATCACCGCATTTGCGTTCTCCACCAGCGCGTTTTCTTCAAAGGAGAACTTTCCTACCGGCACGGCAACGTTGCCATTCTTATCGAGCTTGAATTCAACGCGGCCCGCTTTCACCTCCTGCACGGCTTTGGCGGTGTCTTCGGTGACGGTCCCCGTCCGGGGGTTGGGCATCAGCCCGCGCGGACCGAGCACTTTCCCCAGTTTCCGCACTTCGGCCATCGCCGCGGGTGTAGCGATCGCGACATCAAAATCTTGAAAGCCTTCCTGGCATTTCTGGATCAAATCTTTCATGCCGACGAATTCCGCGCCGGCGTCTGTGGCTGCCTTGGCCGCTTCGCCTTCTGCGAAAACGAGCACTCGCACCTTTTTCCCGCTGCCGTGTGGAAGCGGGCAAGTCCCCCGCACCATCTGATCGGATTGCTTCGGGTCAACCCCAAGGCGAAATGAGAGCGTCACCGTCTGATCAAACTTGGTCGGGGAGAATTTCTTCAGCGTCGTGACCGAATCAGCGAGACTGTAGTTTTTCGTCCGATCTACTTGCTGCGCCGCCGCGCGATAACGTTTGCTTCGATTTGTTGGCATTGTTCGGTGCAGTTCAAACGCCGCTCGCTGCTTTAGCAGTCAGGCTCCTGCTTAATTATCCCGCCCAAACCGGCGAGCGGGACATCGAACGTAGCGGCGTTTTTCCCCATGTCAAAGGGATAACGACGATCCGCGTCCAGGAGCGACGGCTTGGGCAGCCGTCGATTTCAGCTGTGACGGTTGGGAAGCCGTCACTCCTTGAGTCTTTGTCGAATGATTCTGCCTTCCTTCATAACGAATGACACCCGCTCCGTTGCCGTGATGTCTGCAGTTGGATCGCCGGGCACCGCGATCACATCGGCCAGTTTTCCTTTTTCCAAGGTGCCCACCTTTTGAGCAATCCCCAAAAGCTCGGCGTCGTTAGCCGTCGCTGATTTCAATGCGTCAATCGGGCTCATGCCCAAGTCCACCATCAACTTGAATTCCTTTGCGTTTTGTCCGTGCGGAAACACCGCTGCGTCCGTTCCAAATGAAATCCTGACACCCTTCTTCACGGCATTGCGAAACATCTCGGACCGAGCGGCCGTAGCCGCCTTGGCTTTCGCCTGTAACGCGGGCGGATAATTGTCGATCTTGCCCATGACCCATTCGCTCGCCATCAGCGTGGGTGTAAGAAATATGCCCTTCTTCTTCATCATCGTTAGCGTGTCCGGCTTCAAAAAAGAGCCGTGTTCAATCGAATCGACGCCCGCTTCAATGGCCTCACGCGCAACCTCGTCGCCGTGACAATGGACGGCGACTCTTTTTCGCAATCGATGGGATTCATCAACAAGCGCGGCCATTTCAGCCGGAGTCAATTGTGGAGTGTCGACTTCATCAGTAAGCGATAGTACGCCGCCAGAAACTGCAGCCTTGATCACGTCTGCGCCGTTCTTGACTTCAAAGCGGACCGTTTTTCGAATTTCATCGGGCCCGTTTGCAATGCCATCCGTGTAGTCCGGCTCGCGTCCGAACAGAAAATCGCGAAATCCATTCGTCGGATCGAAGTGTCCGCCGGTCGCTCCGATTCCCTTGGTTGCGACCAGCATTCGTGGGCCGACGATCACCCGTTTGTTGATTGAATTTCGGAGCGCCACGTCGACAAACTCGTGGCTTGCCACAAAACGACTGCCCAGGTCGCGCACTGTTGTAAACCCGGCTTCAACAGTTACTCGGGCAAATTCGGTCGCTCGAATCGCGTGCTCAGACACGTTCAGGTCAAGTTCTTGCAGTCGCCGTTCGTTGTAATTGCCGGAGAAATCCTCGGTGAGATGCGTGTGTGCATCCATGAAACCGGGACAAAGCGTCGTATCGCCAAGGTCCACGACACGTGCGCCATCGGGAATCAGGAGATTGCTTCCGGCGTCTACAATCTTGTCGTCCTTAACGATGATTACGCCGTTCTGCACTAGAGAGTTCGCTTTGCCATCAAACATTCGCGCAGCTTTGAGCACGATTAATTCATCAGCTGCGGACGTAGCCGCGCCAAAACAGAACAAAGTTAGAACCACATAACTCGCGATTTTCATGCCGTCGCTTTAGAGGCAAGCAACGGCCCTGGCAAGAGAGGAATATGAACGTGAAGTCCTGTTACGGATTTCGGAGTTTCGCTTCGCTTTCCGCAAGTCCTTTCCACGCGTCTGCGAGATTCGGATCGAGCGCCAACGCCTCTTTGAAAGCGACAATGGCCCGCTCGTGGTGATTGAACATCGCCAAGTACTTGCCACGATTGGTGAGCATTCTCGTATACGCCGGCAAAATCTTAGTGTTTGCAACATCATCCTTCTCAAAACGCACCGTCCCATCAGCCAATCCCCGCATTCGGAGATGCGGGCTGGGGGATTCATCAAAGGTTTGGCCAGTGGCGAGATTGAAAACCAGCCCTTGCGGCACGAGTTGATAGGTTTGAGGGATCCATTGGGTCAAGTAGCTGTTTAGTTGGTCGGGGATCAGCAGCTCATTCGTGATATAAACTGGCGCGACCTTGATTTCATTCCTGACGATTGCCTGAATCATGTCCAGGAATGCCATGCTAATCCTTTGAGTAAGCTCCCGGTTCCGGGTAAAAGCCGCAGGATCCCGTTCCCATTGCTTTAAGATTTCAACATACGGATCGATCTTTTCCCTCGACCGCTTCATCAAACCGGCATGCGCGTGCTTCAGATAATCGAAATACCACGAGCGGCGCAGCAGATTAATATCTATCGCCTTCACATCGGGACGGCGCCGTTCTACCTCTTGCACGTACAGCATGGGAGATGCGACCTGCCAATCTTGCGTCAGCAATAGTCCATTGGGTGCGATCGTGCTGAACAGGTTCTGCACATAATCATCCGCAATGAAGTAATGCTTGCGATTGTTGAATGGCCAATTCGCCGCAAATGCTGTAGCCGATGTCAGGACAATCGTTGTCGCAACAGCCACTGATGGTGTCCATATCGGCGAACGTCTGGAAGCAGCAAGTTGAATCAACCAGTGAATTCCTAGTCCCGCCGCAATCGCGATCGAAATGAACGCCGGCAAATAATACGCATCCTTGTCCTCGGCAATTTCGTAGCTAAGCGCGTAAGCGAGGTCGGCGAGCAGGATCAACAGCAAAAACCAAAAAGCTGTGCGGTCGCGCTTGTAGGCGCTCGTGAGGCCGGCCCCCGCCAGAAACAGCGTTATGGGTAGCCATGGAAAGCCAAACTCACGCAAGGCCATTCGACAAAACTCAATAAACTGCGGTCCCATCGTCGACGTCGAAAAAGAAAAGAACACCCGATACTGACGGCCGGTGATATGCCACCAGATTTCCTGGAGCGACCGAGCATTTCCCCAGTTCATCGCGGGTGAGCGCGACGCTGCCCACGGCAGATAACTGTAGACAAGGATCAACGCACCAATCGAAATCAGCGCAGAATATAAAAGGCGCCGGCTGGCGAAGAACTTCAGACCTTCTGTCCTGTAAACAACCACAGCAATCGCCGGAAGCGTCAATGCCACTGTCACGTGATGAACACCCATCGCGAGGCCGAATACAAAGGCGGCCGCATAAATCCATTTGTCATGTGTCGTCTCCGCCGCGCTGGAATTCGTTCGAGTTTCAATGATCAGCCTTCGCCACCGAGCGCTCAAAATGAAAACGAGCACGATTAGCAACGCGTTGAGGGCGTAGACTTCGGTGATCGTCGCATACGCCCAAAGCGTGCGGGAGAAAGCCATCAGCAATCCCGCGCCAACCGCGGGCACGAATATCAAAAGCCCGCGGGTTTTTGAACGGTCAGTATCGCTACTTTGCCGCGCAGCCTTGTTCCTTCGGCGAGGTGAAGCAAAACAAGAAGCCGTAACAATTAATTCGGCCACGACGAGCGTAAGCATTGCGGAGGCAAGCGCAGCGAAAACAGCCGACGAAAAATTGATTCGCACAGCAACGTTTCCGACAGGCACAAGGGACGCGAGATGCGCGAGCATGGTCCACAGTGGAACACCCGGCGGATGCGCCACTCCGAGCCCGAACGCCGCTAAAATTAACTCGCCGCTATCAGTTGGAGTAACCGTGGGGGCGAGCGTCCAGCTGTATACGACCAGCGCAACAAGAAACACTGCACCTGCGCACACCAGTTCCGCCTGAGACCACGACGTCGTTTTGGCACTCGCCTCGCGGGCAGATTTTACGTCGCGAGGAATCTGTTTTTGAGATTGCGCGCCTTTCGTGACCCCGCGAGCCATGGCGTATCGTGTCGCAAACTGGCGTGCCTGCAAACCATCAAAGCGATGCGAGGACGCATCGCACTCACAAAGTCCAGCTCCCGGCGGACGAACCGGAATACGGCTCTCAACGTATTTTGCGCGAGGCGCTTTCGGAGTCCGATGCGTGCTCGCATCGCTTTCTCGTGCAACAAAGAACCCTTGTTTCGCTTGTGCAGTTCATCTTCAATACCGCGACATGAAACGGCCGCTTTCGGTTGCAGTGCTCTCCGCAGTTTTTGCGACAAATATGGTCGCGCAATCGCCGACTCCGGCTTCGTCCCCAGCACAACCACCTTCGGACTATGACGTGCGCTGGGGCGTGAAAATTCCAATGCGCGACAAAGTCGAACTGAACGCGACGCTATATTTGCCAAAGACTCCGGATGGCTCGCTGCCGAAGACGCCGGTAATCTTTACTCTGACGCCGTACATCTCGGACACATACCATGCGCGCGGCGCCTACTTCGCGTCACATGGTTATGTGTTTGCGCTTGTGGACGTTCGTGGCCGCGGCAATTCCGGCGGCGAATTCGAGCCCTTCGCAAATGAACCGCGCGACGGACATGACGTGGTTGAATGGCTGGCGCAGCAACCATTCTGTGACGGCAAAGTGGCCATGTGGGGCGGTTCGTATGCGGGCTATGATCAATGGGCAACGGCGAAGGAATTTCCGCCTCATTTGGCGACGATCGTGCCCGCTGCCGCAGCGCATCCCGGTCTGGATTTTCCATCGCCCAACAACATCGGCATCTCTTACGACGTGCAATGGTTCACGTTCACCAGCGGGCGAACTCCACAGAACAATCTTTTTGCCGATCAAAAATTCTGGCGCACAAAGTTTTTGGACGCTTACAAAAAGCATCTCCCTTTCAAATCACTCGATTCATTCGTGGGAAATCCGTCGGTTAACTTCCAGCGCATACTCAAGCATCCTATGGCGGACGCTTACTACGACGCGATGCTGCCTACGCGTGAGCAGTTTCAAAAGATCGCGATGCCGATCCTCACAATTACAGGCCAATACGACGGTGACGAACTGGGTGCGCTCACGTATTACCGGGACCATCTCGCCAAGGCCTCGCCGCAAGCGCGCACCAAGCATTTTCTCGTCATCGGACCGTGGGACCATGCCGGCACTCGCACGCCGACGGATGAAGTCGCTGGCGTAAAGTTTGGCCCGGGAGCCATCATCGATTTGAACGATCTGCACCGCCAGTGGTACGACTGGACTATGAAAGCCGGCCCGAAACCGGCCTTCCTCAAGAATCAGGTCGCGTATTATTTGCTGGCGCCCGGAAACTCTGGCGCGACAGGCGAATGGAAATATGCCGACAGCTTTGAGACGCTGACAGCGAATCCAAAGACTTTTTACCTCGATTCGAAAAACGGCGATGCAAACGGCGTCTTTCACTCGGGCGTGCTGAACGAAAAGGAACCGAACACTGGCACGGATACCTTTGTTTACGATCCGTTGGATACACGTCGCGGCGAAAACGTGGAGGGAACCGATTCAAAAGAAAAAACCGCCGCGATCGATCAGACGTTCGCTTTAAGCATCGGCAAGGACGGGTTGGTTTATCATACCGATCCGCTGCCGAACGAGACGCCGTTGGTCGGTTGTCCGGCTGTCAATCTGTGGGTATCGATCGACACGCCGGATGTCGATCTCGAGTGCGACCTGTACGAAATTCAGCCCGACGGCACCAGCATTGCCTTCTGGAGCGACCTACGCAGGCTGCGTTATCGCGAATCGTTGCATGAAGCGAAGCTGGTGACGCCGGGTGAAATTGTGCGCTGCGATTTTAATCCAGGCTTGTTCGTAGCGCGTCGTTTAATGAAAGGCAGCCGCTTGCGCCTGGTCGTTACGGCAGTGAACTCCATTTCGTGGCAAAAGAATTATTGCTCAGGCGGAATCGTCGCCGAAGAGACAGCGAAGGATGCGCACACCTGCACCGTGCAGGTATATCACGATCCCGAGCACCCAAGCGCAATTCAACTGCCGCTGCGCTGAGTCGTTTTTCGCCTAGTTCCTTTTGCCCGCCGGACGATGCTGCCTTGTTGCGACGCAAATCGCGCTCCACTTTTTGACTACGGATAATTTTCGATCGTCCACCGCCAGCGTTTATCCTTCGTGTCGAGAAACCGATCGAATGAGCCTGGGCCTTTCTGCTGGTATTCGCGCCAAAACGCGATTCGCCCATCTCGCAATTCCACTACTACGATGCCATGATCTGCTGTTGGCTCGTTCGCCTCACCAAAGGAATATTCTCCCGCGCCGATTTGACGGGCTTCATCAAACCACAAGTTGTGAAACCGCATGAACGTTCCCGGTTTCAGCGCGGCAAAATACGGCCGTAACTGGGAGTGCCCCTTGTAGAATTGAACGTCAGGCGGTTCCATGTAGATCGCGTCTTCAGTGAAACAGGCCAGGGCTTGCTCTGTGTTTTGCTGGCTCCAGCCATCGGCGAGGCGGTCCATCAATTCGCGAAAGGCAGCGGCATTTAGGTGTTTCTCAGCGTTTGGTGATCTTTGGCCACAGGCGAGAAGAACAAACAACGAAAGGCAGACGCAGATTCGGCGCATCGATTTCGTCTTAAAAGCTGTATCGATTTTAGATCGCAAAGAGGCCAACGGAAGCTAATCATCGCCGCAATGAGTATGCATTGCCAATGGCTCAAAGCGGTCGTTTGCGTTGCTTTTCTCTGCGGCTTGAGACCAAGCGCACCTGCGCAGACTGAGGCGTTAGGCAAACTGGCAGATGATTTTTGGGCATGGCGCGCGAAATACGCGCCATTCACAGCCGACGACGTCAATCGGATCGAGCGGCCCGGCGGAATGCGCGATTGGTCGCGTGCGACCATTGACCAGCGAAGAAAAGATTTGGCCGGATTTGAAGCGCGCTGGAAGAAATTAGATCCCGCGCAATGGCCGATTCCGAAGCAGGTCGACTACAAATTGATTGGCTCAGCATTGTCCCGTGTTCGTTGGGAACTGGAACTTAATCCGCGCTGGAAACGCGACCCGAATTTTTATATCGACCAAACGCTCACCGCGTTGGCGGAAGCGCTTATAGTCCCAGCGCCGTACGATGAAGCGCGCAGCCGGGAAATTCTCACCCGCATCGAAAATATCCCGTCGATCCTCCAACAAGCTTCGAAGAATCTCGAGAATCCGCCGGCGCCGTTCGCAACCGCCGCGGCCCAGAATCTCGACGGCATTCGCGATCATCTGCGCACGATGGCGAGCGCGATCGTCGGGTCGACGACGCTGAAACCAGAAGAGTTAAGCGCCGCGACTGGTCGCGCCGCAGATGCGCTCGAAAAATTTCAGCAACAGCTCAAGGACAAGTTGCCGAAGCTTCCGCAACAAACCGCACTCGGTCGCGACGCGTACATCTGGCTCTTACGGAACGTCGCCCTGATGCCCTTCACGCCCGAGGAACTGCTTGCCATGGGACGACAGGAATGGAACCGGGCGGTCGCGTTTGAGGCATACGAGAAGAACCGCAACAAAGACATGCCGCCGTTAAAGATGGCAACGGACATTAATACGTGGATTAAAAATGCAGCTGAAAAAGAACTTCAAGTCCGCAAGTTTCTCGAGGAGCGCGGCATTCTCACAGTACGGAAGTGGGTCCAGCATTACACGCTTCGGCAGACGCCGGAATATTTACGCGCGCTTGGGTTTACCGAGCACGACGATTTTACATCGCCGTCGCGACTAAATGAAGATTGCATCCGGTACGTGCCTGAGCTGTCGGAGAAACTTGGCTACTTCTGGCGAGCGACAGCGATGGATCCGCGGCCCATCACTGTCCACGAAGGAATTCCCGGCCATTATTTTCAACTTTGCCTCTCGTGGAGAAACGAGGATCCGATTCGCCGTCACTACTACGATTCCGGTGCCAATGAAGGGATCGGTTTTTACGCGGAAGAAATGATGTTGCAGGCCGGTTTGTTCGATGACAGCCCGCATACCCGTGAAATCATTTACAATTTCATGCGGCTTCGAGCGCTTCGCGTGGAAGTGGACGTGAAACTCGCGCTCGGCGAATTCACGCTCGAGCAAGCTGCAAAATATCTTCAGGAGGAAGTCCCGATGGATGAACAGACCGCGCGGCAGGAAGCGATCGCGTTCTCCACCAGCCCCGGCGGAGCGATGACTTATCAGATCGGGAAATTACAAATCCTGAAATTTCTCGCCGACGCGTGCATGCAACAGGGCGACAAATTCAATCTCCGTGCCTTCCACGATTTCGTTTGGGAAAACGGCAACGTACCGATTGCGTTGCAGGAATGGGAGTATTTGGGAAAAGACTAGGAGATTAACAAAAGTTCGCTTCGGCGAGGGCGCCGAAACCAGGTCGCCGCGGCGACTGCTCCCCATCCATGAAATCCGCTTGATCCGCAGTGGGCCTTAATCGACGACTTCGAGACCCATTTGCCGGGCCGTACCGGCGATGATGCGGAAACCGGCTTCGTCGTTACGCGCGTTCAGGTCTTTACGCTTGGTGTTCACGATGTCCATCACTTGTTTGCGCGTGACCTGTCCGACCTTGGTCTTGTTAGGCTCCTTCGAACCAGCAGCAATGTTGGCAGCTTTCTTGAGCAGAACAGCCGCTGGCGGACTCTTGGTGATGAATGTGAACGACTTGTCTTTGAAGACAGTGATCACCACTGGGAGAATGTCGCCGGCTTGCTTCTGTGTGGCGGCGTTAAATTCCTTGCAGAACGCCATGATGTTCACGCCGCGCGGACCGAGTGCGGTACCCACTGGAGGCGCGGGATTAGCTTGTCCTGCCGGAATTTGCAGTTTGATGTGTGCGATTACTTCTTTGGCCATTTGGGAAAGTTGTTAGTTGAGAGTTGATTGTTGACAGATCTTAGCCGCGCTCGACCTGCCAGTATTCCAGTTCCACCGGCGTGGCTCGACCGAAAATGGTGACGGAAACGCGCAGCTTGCCGCGCTCGGGATCGATTTCTTCGACGACACCGGTCTGATTTTGGAACGGACCGTCGGCGACCTTCACGGTTTCGCCAACTTCGAAGCTGACTTTTGGTTTCACCTTCTCCTCGCGCTCCTTCATCTGCGCGAGCATGCTTTCCACTTCCGATTGCCGCATCGGGATGG
>Ga0207697_10000139_pt1 | contig 34991 bp, 29 predicted proteins | sample KBSSwiS5withPhiX_FD_184293 | JGI IMG/M metagenome (GOLD analysis project Ga0207697, IMG submission 184293) | Switchgrass rhizosphere microbial communities from Kellogg Biological Station, Michigan, USA, with PhiX - S5 (SPAdes) (version 2) | ecosystem: Host-associated > Plants > Roots >... | reverse complement strand
CGGGAAGGAGCCGGAAGGGCCGCCGGCGCACTTCTCGATCAACAACATCGAGGTCGACGACGGTACGGTGGCGCTCGACGATCGCCCGCACAACCGGAAAGTCGTCGTTTCCAGGATCGGGATCGGCATTCCGTTCCTGTCGAGCTTCCCGTACGACGCGCAGATCCACGTGACGCCGCGATTCGACGGCGCGATCGACGGCGCGGCGTTCGCGCTGACCGGCAGTTCGACGTCGCCGTTCGAGGACACGAAGGAGGCGAAGCTCGACTTGAACCTCGACGCGTTGCCGCTGCCGCGCTATTCCGAATATGTGCCGCTGCCTCGCGGCATCGTGGTGCGCGACGGTGCGCTGACGACGCGCCTCGCACTCGTCTTCGCAACCGACAAGGGCGTCGCGCGATCGGTCGCACTGTCCGGCACTGCGCGCATCGACAAGCTTGCCGTGGCGCGCGCGGACGGCTCGGCACTGGCGTCCGCCGCTGCGGTCGACATCGCGCTGGCACGGCTCGACGCGCTCGCGCGATCGATTGCCGTGGACAAGATCGCCGTCCATGCGCCGGATCTCGACGTGCGCCGCGACGCCGATGGCACGCCGGAGATTGCCCGGCTCCTGGGCGGAGCGAGTCCATCCGGCTCTGCCGCATCGTCCGGTCCCGGGTGGAACTTCGCAGTCGGTGAAGCGCACGTCAGCAACGGCAAGGTGCATCTGACGGACAGCGCGGTATCACCAACGTTCGTGACGGAGCTGTCGAGCATCGGCATGGACGCGGCACGCATCGCGTCGAACGGCGCACCCGGCACCGTCGCGTTGCGATTCGAGACCGACGAAGGCGCACAGTTCACGGCGCAGGGGCAGGCAGATGTCGCGCAGGGCGCGGTACGCGGTCGTTTCGAGCTCGCGAAGATACGCGTCGGCACGTTCCGGGCGTATTACGCACCCGCCTCGCATGCGGAGTTCCGCAAGGGGACGCTGGACTTCGCCAGCGATTTCGAGTTTGCGCGCGACGGCGACGCAGCGCGCATGACGCTCGGCAACGGAACGGCCGCGTTCTCGGACGTCGAAACCATGCTGCCCGGCGAGCGCGAACCCGCGCTGCGGCTCGCCCGCGCCGAGCTCACCGGCATCGCACTCGACGCCACGAAGCGTACGTTCACGATCGACAGCGTCGCAGGCAGCCAGGGGTCGCTTCGCGTCCTGCGCGATCGTGCTGGTGCGATCAATATCGAGCAGTTCACGCGCCCGTCGAAGGCGCTCGAAGCGGCCGAGCGGCGGATGAGCGCCGACAGCTCGCAAGGGCAGGTGTGGAACGTCGTGATGCGCGCGGTGAAGTTCGAGGGGATCGGCGTCGACGTCGAGGATCGCGTGCCCGAGAAGCCGGTACGGCTGCGCCTGTCCGACGCGCGGCTCGCGGCGCAGAACGTCGGCAACGCACCCGGCGCCAACATGACGTTCGACGCCGCCGCGAAGACGCGACCCGCGGGCCGTATGGCGATCAAAGGCGCCGTCGTTGCGGAGCCGCTGAAGGTCGACTGTCGTATCGACGCGTCCGGCATCGATCTCGTGCCACTACGGCCGTACTACGAGACGGCAACGAACGTCATCGTCACCGGCGGGGCGGCGGCGACGAAGGGCCGGCTGACGTATGCGGCGGCGCGCGCCGGCAACGCACGCGCGCGCTACACGGGCGATGTGACGATCAGCAATTTCGGTTCGCTCGATCGTCCGACATCCCAGGACCTGGTGCGCTGGAAGACGCTGACGCTGACGGATGTCGATGCAGTGTCCGAGCCGTTCAGCCTTTCGCTGGGCGCGGTGGCCGCGGATGGCTTCTACGCGCGGATCATCCTCAATGCGGACGCGACGCTCAACCTGCAGCAGTTGCTCGCACCGCAAGCGGCCGCACAGGCCGCGGCACCGATCCCGTCGACGACCGCCGGCGGCGTCGCGATGACGACGCTGCCGGACAAGCCGGGCGGTGCGCTGCCGGTGTCGATCGGCCGCATCCAGCTAACCGACGGCGAAGTGCAATATGCCGATTACTTCGTCCAACCCAATTACACCGCGCACCTGACTAAGGTCGCCGGCACCGTGTCAGCGCTGTCGCAGGTACAGGCGGGAACCGTCGAAATCGTGGCGAACGTCGAAGGCACGGCGCCCGTTGCGATCAGCGGAACGGTCAACCCGTTTGCGCCACAGCTTGCACTGGACCTCACCGGCAAGGCGACGGACATCGACCTCCCGCCGCTGACGCCTTACTCCGTGAAGTACGCCGGCTACGGCATTCAGAAGGGCAAGCTGTCGCTCGAAGTCCACTATCGCGTCGACGATCGGAAGCTTGCGGCAACCAACAAGCTCAGGCTCGACCAGCTGACGTTCGGCGAGCGCGTCGAAAGCCCGACGGCGACGAAGCTGCCCGTACTGCTGGCCGTATCGCTGCTCAAGGACCGCAACGGCGTCATCAATCTCGACCTTCCCATCCAGGGCACGCTCGACGACCCGAAGTTCTCGGTGTGGGGCGTCATCGTCCAGATTTTCGTCAACCTGATCACCAAGGCGATCACGGCACCGTTCGCGCTGTTGGGCTCGCTTGCCGGCGGTGGCGGCGAGCAACTTGCGTACATCGAGTTCGCGCCCGGTCACGCGGACCTGTCGGCGGCGGCAAACGACAAGCTCGCGACGCTCGCCAAGGCGTTGAACGACCGTCCGGGATTGAAAATCGACGCAGCGGGCCGCGCGATTCCCGACGCCGATCGCGAAGGATTGAAACATGCGATGCTCGACACGGCGCTCCGCGCGGAAAAGTTGAAGAGCGGGGCGGCCGATGGTGCGTCGGCGCGTGCGAACGAACCGGCGACGATCGATGCCGCCGAATATCCGAAGCTGCTGGCCAACGTCTACAAGGCCGCCGACATCGCCGACAAGCCCCGTAACGTGCTGGGCATAGCGAAGTCGATTCCGCCGATCGAGATGGAGGCGCTGCTGCTCGCGAGCTATCGCGTCGACGATGCGGCGCTGACGGCGCTTGCGAATCAGCGCGCGCAGGCCGTGAAGGCGTGGTTCGTCGGCCAGGGCGGCATCCCGGCCGAGCGTGTTTTCATCATCGCCCCCAAACTCAACGGCGAAGGCATCGAGGGCCCGGGCGCAAAGACGCGCGTCGACTTCGCGATTCGCTAGCGGGAGCGCGCCGTGTCGAGAATCGCCTCGCCGCTGACCGTCACCGTCACGTCGCTCATGCCGCCTTCGACTGCAACGGGCGCGCTCGCCGCAGCGACGCCCGCGCTGCGATACATCGGCTGTGGCCGCGCGTAGTCGTTCGTCTGCACGGTGACGCGTCCCGTGCGCCAGCCGCCGGCGCCGAAGGCCGCGACGGCGAGTTGCGCGCGCTGCTGCCAGTTCTGGATCGCCCGCTGCGTCAGCGAATCCTCGGCTGCACGCCGTGTTGCGGTGCTGACGCTGAAGTTCAGCCCGGACAGAACGAGGCCGTCGGTACTCTGCAACTTGGAGACGAGCGCGGACAGCGCGGCGAAGTCGCCGCTTTCGAGCACGAGCGTCTGCGACACGCGCCAGCGCTGCGGCTTGTTCGCCTCGGTCACCTGGTACGAGCTGTATCCGGCCGTCGACGCTTCGACGCCTGCAACTGCCCGTGCGCGCGCCAGTGCGCGTCCCATGCGGCCGTTGACATCGTTCGCCGCGGCTGCGGCATCCGCGTTGTCGGCCTCGGCGCGCAGGAACGCGTGCATGCGGTCGTTCGCGACGTTGCTCGTGGCCGTGGCAGTGATCGTCACGACCGGCACCGGCGTGGGGGCGGACTCGAGCACCGTCTGGGCTTGGGCGTGCGTCGCAGTCACGGCGAGAAGAACCGGGAGAATCGCGCGGATCGAGCGGGGCATGGCAGCTCCAGTCAGGAAATCGGCGCCGGGACCGACGCGTTAGGCGAACAATGCGGGAGGGCGGAGCTGCGTTGACACGTTCATCGCTTGTCGAGACCGCCTGCAACGCGCGCGGGTAGCGCGAGTATCGCGTCGCGATTCGACCAGGAGAAGCACAGGTCGGCCGCCGCCCGCCAGGGCAGCCACGCATGGCGAAGGTGCTCGCGCGGCGACAGCATCACGGGCACTGGCAGTGCGACGTCGAGCGAGAAGACATGCTCCGTGTTGTGCGTCGTGCCGGGCGGATAGCGATCGCGCCACTGCGGAAAGATCTCGTACTCGTTCGTCACGTTCCAGCCGACGGCGCCGCCGAACGCGTCCGCGTCGATGCCGGTCTCTTCGAGCAGTTCGCGGTGCGCGGTGCTCGCGAGATCCTCGTCCTGATCGCGGCTTCCGGTGACCGACTGCCAATGCTCGGGAAAGTCGGCGCGCTCCAGCAGCAGCACGTGCAGGTCCGCCGTGTGGACGATCACCAGCACCGAGACCGGTTGCTTGTCACCCACGCCGATCCCCGCTGCCGCGCCGCGACGTCAGTTGACCAGAACCCAGAAGGCCAGGTTGCGCTCGCGCCAGAACGTGCACGCTTCGGACAGTATCTCCTCGAGCGTGCTCCAGTCGTTCGGATGCGTCTTGCGGTAATGCGTCGCGTGGCCGAGGCGGATCAGGCAGCCGCTCTTGCCCAGCCAGTCGCGGTCCTCGAGCGAATCGGCGAGCGCGTCGAAGTTGTTGCCGAAATGCTCGGGAAGCTTGAGTCCCTTGGCGAGTTCGTGGAACAGCTTCGCCTTGTCGTCGGCGTGAGCGAGGTCGACATTGAGATAGCGCAGCTTCGCATGACTTGCGGCGGCCGCGATCGCATCCGGATGCCCGTGATATTCGAGCACACCCGAATCATCCAGTCGAGTGAGGTCGGGAAGCTTCATTCGCGGATCCTTCGAAACGACGCGTAGTGATCGTCGGTGTAATAGCATACGTCCGGCGTGCGCCGCGAACCACCGCAGATGATGCGGCGCGCGCCGCGATTCTTCGCCCCGGGTGTCGTCACCGTGTACTCGTGATAGTAGCCTCGGCGCTGCGCAGGGAGCAGGCGCTCGCGGTTGCCGAAGGTTACACCGTCCCGCTCATAGGGAAAGGGCCCGCCCGCGCGAATCAGCAGCAGGACGTCGCGCGCTTCGGCCGGAAGCTTCGCGAGCGCGATCTCGCTGCGGTCGGCCGCGTTTTCGCGCGCGTTGGCCGACGGCGCCGCGATGAGCGCAAATCCGAGCAGCGCCACGACGGCGACCCACCCGCGTGACGACGGCAGCGCGCGATTCATGCGGCAAGTGTAGCGCGTCACGAGGCCGTGCGGCGGTGTTCGAACGGTGCGGAGCCCGCGTGCGGCGTCAGCCGGCAGCCTTGACCGCGTCCGACGGGCGCACGCGGATGTGCAGGTCGCGCAATTGTCCTTCCGTCGCCGGCGCGGGTGTCTCGATCAGCAGATCCTGACCCCGCTGCGTCTTCGGAAAAGCAATGACGTCGCGGATCGAGTCCGAGTTCGTCATCATCTGTACGATGCGATCGAGCCCGAACGCAATACCGCCGTGCGGCGGCGCACCGTATTGCAGCGCGTCGAGCAGGAACCCGAACTTGCGCCGCTGGTCTTCGGCGCTGATCCCGAGCGAGGCGAATACGCGCGCCTGCACGTCGGGTCGATGAATACGGACCGAGCCGCCGCCGATCTCGGAACCGTTCAGCACGACGTCGTAGGCCTTCGCCAGCGCGCCGGCCGGATCGGTCGCGAACAGCGCTTCGTGGCCGTCCTTCGGTGCCGTGAACGGATGGTGCCGGGCCGCCCAGGCGCCAGTGGCTTCGTCCTGCTCGAACATCGGAAAGTCGACCACCCACAGCGGCTGCCAGCCCGGCTCGAACAGGTGGCGGTCATGTCCGATGCGCGAGCGCAGCGCGCCGAGCGTGTCGTTGACGACTTTCGCACGATCGGCGCAGAAGAAGATGACGTCGCCGGTCGCGGCCCCGCACCGGTCGAGGATCGTTCGCAGCGACTCCGGCGTCATGAACTTGACGATCGGCGACTGCAGGCCTTCTTCGCTGGCCTTCGTCACGTCGTTGACCTTGATGTACGCAAGGCCCTTGGCGCCGTAGATCGTGGCGAACGCCGCGTAGTCGTCGATCTCCTTGCGCGTCAGCGTGCCGCCGCCCGGGACGCGCAGCGCGGCAACGCGTCCGTTCGGCAGCTCGGCCGCGGCGCGGAACACCTTGAAATCAACGCTGCGCATCACGTCGGTCAGCTCGGTCAGCTTCAGCGTGACACGAAGGTCCGGCTTGTCCGATCCATAGTCGCGCATCGCATCGGCGTACGTCATGATCGGGAACGGATTCGCAAGCTCGACGCCCATCGCCTCCCTGAACATCACGCGCACCAGCTCCTCCATCATCGTGCGGATCTCGAGCTCGTCGAGGAACGACGTCTCGATGTCGATCTGCGTGAATTCGGGCTGGCGGTCGGCGCGAAGGTCCTCGTCGCGGAAGCACTTGACGATCTGGTAGTACCGGTCGTAACCGGCGATCATCAGCATCTGCTTGAACAGCTGCGGCGATTGCGGCAGCGCATAGAACTGCCCATGGTGCATGCGCGACGGCACGAGGAACTCGCGGGCGCCCTCGGGCGTCGACTTGTAGAGCACCGGCGTCTCGATGTCGATGAAGCCGAGTGCATCGAGCGCCTTGCGCGCCGCCATCGACGTCCGGTACCGCAGCATCAGGTTCTTCTGCATCTGCGCCCGGCGCAGATCGAGCACGCGATGCGTGAGGCGCACGGTCTCGGACAGGTTCTCGTCATCCGTCTGGAACGGCGGTGGCGTCGACGCGTTCAGGATCTCGATCGTCTCGGCCAGCACCTCGATGGCGCCGGACACGAGGTTGGGGTTGACCGTTCCTTCGGGACGCGGCCGCACGCGTCCGGTCACGGCGACGCAGTACTCGCTGCGCAGCTTCTCGGCGGTGGCGAAGGTGCCGGCGCGGTCGGGATCGAACACGATCTGCACGATGCCTTCGCGGTCGCGCAAGTCGACGAAGATCACGCCGCCGTGATCGCGGCGCCGATGCACCCAGCCGGCGACGGTGATCGTTTGCCCGAGGTGGCGTTCGTCGATGCGACCGCAATAGTCAGTGCGTTTCAAGACAATCTCCAGCTGGGATGCGCCGCCGATGACGGCGCGCGCTGCAGCCGGCCGCGCCGGCCGCGAGCGTCAATTTCGGATTCCGGATTCGGCGTGCTCGGCCGGTGGTGCTGGATAACCGCTCGTTCCGAGCAAGTCACCGTGCGCCGGATGCGTGCCGGGATGAAGCCGCGGGGCGACGACACCCATCGAGATGATGTACTTCAGCGCTTCGTCGACCGTCATGTCGAGCTCGCGAACCTGCGCGCGCGGCAGCATCAGGAAATAACCGCCCGTGGGATTGGGTGTCGTCGGGACGTAGACGCTGACGTGGTCGCCCGGGAGGAACGGCGCGACGGCCGCGGCCGGCGTGCCGGTCTGGAACGCGATCGTCCAGCTTCCGGGGCGCGGAAATTCGACGAGCAGCGCCTTGCGAAACGCGTTGCCCTTGCTCGACAGCAGCGTGTCGCTGACCTGCTTGACGGACGAGTAGATCGACTTGACGAACGGGATGCGGCCCAGCACCGACTCCCACGCGCGGATCAGTCGCTGGCCGAAGAAGTTGGCGGCGACGATGCCCGTGAAGAGCAGGATCAGGAACGCGATGACAACGCCCAAGCCCGGGATATCGAAGCCGAACAGCGTGCGTGGCTGCAGTCTCTCCGGTAGCACGACCAGCACCTGGTCGAGCGACGTCAGCAGGAAATGCAGGACCCAGATCGTGATGCCGAGCGGCACCCAGACCAGCAGTCCGGCAATCAGGTAGCGTTTCATCGACGTGTAAGCAACCGCACTGACGCTAGGACTCGCTCTTCGGCGTCGTCACGGGTGCTGCGGGCTTCGATTCCGTGGTGGCGCTGGCTGAAGCAGGCTTTTCGGCGGCCTTCGCATCCGACCCGGTGCTCGCCTCGCCGTTGGTGGGCGATGTTGCGCCACTGCTGTCGCCGGACTTCGTCGCCGACTTGTCCTTGGCTGCGGGCTTCGCGCCGCTGTTGCGGAAATCGGTCGCGTACCAGCCGGAGCCCTTGAGCTGGAACCCGGCCGCTGACAACAGTTTCTTCAACTCCGGCTTGTGGCACGACGGACATTCCGTCAGGGGCGCATCGCTCAACTTTTGCAGCGCTTCGATCTCGTGGCCGCAGGCGGCGCACCGGTATTCGTAGATAGGCATGGTGGCGGGTACATTGACCGTGACGGAGAGGGTCACGGAAACTTCTGATAACAAAGGATAAATTATACCGCACTTCACGTCGCCAACTGCCTTATCCTTCCGACTTTCGCGCTCGTGCGACGGACGGCTGCATGGACAATTATTGGATCTGGTGGATTCTCGCGGCGGTGTTGATCGGCGCGGAAATGCTGACGGGAACGTTCTACCTGCTCGCCGTCGGCATCGCGTTCACCTTGGGCGGCGTCGTCGCGTGGGTCGGCGCATCGCTGCCGATGCAATTGCTGACCGCAGGCGTGTTGTCGGTAATCGGGACGGTGATCGCCAATCGCTGGCGGCGTGCGCGCGGCGATCCGCCGCCGTCGCCTGGGCTCGACGTCGGCCAGAGCGTGCACGTCGAATCGTGGCAACCCGACGGGTCGGCGCGCGTCGTCTACCGCGGAACGAAGTGGAACGGCGTGCTCGCATCGAGCGAAACGCCGCGCCGGCACACGATGTACATTGTCGCGACACGCGGCTCGACGCTCGTGCTGGGTGCCGAGCGACCGTAACGAGTTGCCATTCGCGCGATAGGTCCGTCTGCGGCGCAGTCCGGGATTTGCCGAGGGAGAGAGTGCTCATGCCGACCGGTTTTTCGATTGTCACGTTCGCCATTTTCATCGTCGTCCTGATTGGCGTCGTCCAGGCGATCCGCGTCGTGCCGCAGCAAAAGGCGTGGGTTGTCGAGCGTCTCGGGCGCTTCCACGGCGTGCTCGTACCGGGCCTCAACTTCGTCGTTCCGTTCGTGGACCGCATCGCGTATCGGCACGACTTGCGCGAAACGCCACTCGACGTCGCGCCGCAGGTGTGCATCACCAAGGACAACACGCAGCTTCATGTCGACGGAATCCTGTATTACCAGGTGACCGATCCGCGGCTCGCGTCATACGGATCGACGAACTACGTCATTGCGATCACGCAGCTTGCGCAGACGACGCTGCGCAGCGTCATCGGACGGATGGAGCTCGATCGGACGTTCGAGGAGCGCGACCAGATCAACACGACGGTGGTCGCCGCGCTCGACGACGCTGCGCCGAACTGGGGCGTCAAGGTGTTGCGCTACGAGATCAAGGATCTGACGCCGCCTGCGGAGATCCTGCGCGCGATGCAGGCGCAGATCACCGCCGAGCGTGAAAAGCGCGCGGTGATCGCGACATCGGAAGGCCGGCGCCAGGAGCAGATCAACATCGCGCAGGGCGCGCGCGAGGCGGCGATCGCCAAATCGGAAGGCGAGAAGCAGGCCGACATCAACAATGCACAGGGACAGGCCGCGGCGATACTCTCGATCGCGGAAGCGAACGCGAAAGCGATCCGGCAGGTGGCCGAAGCGATCGCGAGTCCCGGCGGATTCGGCGCGGTGAACCTCAAGGTGGCCGAGGAGTACATCGCGCAATTCGGCAACCTCGCGCGGACGACCAACACGTTGATCCTGCCGGCGAACGTCGGCGATGTCGCGGGCATGATCGCGACGGCGATGTCGATCGTGAAGTCGGCGCCGCCAACGGCCGGCGCACCGGCGCCGCGCGCCGGGTAAACACCACACTCGACGAGACGACAATGCAGATCGAAGGCAGCACATTCATCGTTACCGGTGGCGCATCCGGCCTCGGCGCCGCGACGGCGCGAATGATCGTCGACGGCGGCGGCCATGCCGTGATCGCCGACCTCAAGGATGACGAGGGCCGCGCCTTCGCGAGCCAGCTCGGCGATTCGGCAAGGTTCGTTCGCACCGACGTCACTGACGAGACGAGCGGCAAGGGTGCGGTCGCAGCCGCGCTCGACGCGTTCGGCGGCGTGCAGGGGCTCGTCAATTGCGCCGGTATCGTCCACGGCGAAAAAGTCGTCGGCAAGGACGGGCCGCATACGCTGGCGGGATTCGCGCGTGCGATAGGCATCAATCTCATCGGCACGTTCAACCTCGTGCGGCTCGCGGCCGATGCGATGGCGAAGAACGCGCCGAACGCCGGCGGCGAGCGTGGCGTCATCGTCAACACCGCGTCGGTCGCGGCATTCGACGGCCAGATCGGCCAGGCGGCCTACAGCGCCTCGAAGGCGGGTGTGGCCGGCATGACGCTGCCGATTGCGCGCGAGCTTGCACGGTACGGCATCCGCGTGATGGCAATCGCGCCGGGCATCTTCGAGACGCCGATGGTTGCAGGACTGGCCGCGGACGTGCAGGAATCGCTCGGCCGGATGGTCCCGTTCCCGCCACGGTTGGGCAAGCCTGCCGAGTTCGCCTCACTCGTGCGGCAGATCATCGAGAATCCGATGCTGAATGGCGAGGTGATCCGGCTCGACGGCGCGATACGGATGGCGCCGAAGTAGGCGGCAGCGCCAGGGGCCGCTGCATTCAGCGACCGATCGCGGGCATTGGCCTATAGTGGCGTACGCCGTTCCCGGCGGTGACGAGGAGTCGACGATGTCCCATCAGCCACCGAAGCAAAACAAGAAAGCGCCGCAGCACACGGCCAAGGAAAAGAAGATGTTGAAGCAGCAGAAGAAGCACGCCGGCGACACGCCAGCGTTCATCAAGAAGTAACCGTCGGCTCCCTTCTTCCGGGTCGGATGACCGTGAAGGACCGCGTTAGTGGATGGCGCCGAGTGAACGGAAACCGGCCCTGACGATCTGCGGCAGGTGTGCGACCGTTTCCTGCAGTGCAAAGCGCGCGTAGTCGCGGTATTCGGCTTCGCCAGCCAGCACCTCCATATGCTTGATGATCAATCGCGCGTTGCCGCCGAGCGCGCGCTGGAACAGCCGTTTCGTATGCCGTGAGAACACGAGCCGGCGAAGCATGCGAACGTCCTCGAAAGCCCGTGCGATCGATCGGTAGCGGGGCAGGTAGAGATCGAGCGCCCGCGACGGCGCGCTCACGCGCGTCGCCTCGATGATCGCCTGCGCCGCGTAGTGACCGCTCAGCACTGCGAACGCAATGCCTTCGCCGGTCAGCGGCTCGACGAGTCCCGCCGCATCGCCGACAAGCAGTGTCGATCCGTGACCCGGACGCGCGACGAAGTTGCCGAACGGGATGGGACTTCCGCACACCCGTTGCGCAGGCACCGCACCGAGCGCCGCCCTCGCCAGTTCGCGAAACGACGCCTGCATGTCGGCATTTTCCGTCGCCAATCCGCCGACACCGACGGTAAACGTGTCGCGCTTCGGAAACACCCAGCCGTATCCCCATTCAGCGACGTCGAAATAGACCTCCGCATCCTGAATGTCGCGCCGGACTTCGTCCCGTGGCACTTCCACTTCGAGGCCAATGGCGAAGCCGCGACGATCGATGCTCACGCCCGCCAGTTTGCGGACGCGGCTGGCGGCGCCGTCGGCGCCGATGACGAACGACGTCGACAGCGAGCGTCCATCGGACAGCACGACGCGGCCGCAGGTGAAGTCGATCGAAGCGACCGTGCTGCACTCCAGCAAATGCGCGCCGCGCGCAACCGCCACGGCGGCGAGGCATGCGTCGAGTTGCCGTCGCGATGTGAAGTGCAGCGGTGTCGTGTCGTGGACGCGCACGGCGAGCGCGTCCCTGACGAAAACGGCGGCGCTGGTCGCCCTGAATTCGATGGGCAAAGGACACGATCCGAACACGTCGCCGATGATGCGCAGGCTGCGCTGGCTCAGCAGGCCGCCGCAGAGCTTGTCGCGCGGGAACTTCGCCCTGTCGAGCAGCGCGACGCGCAACCCGTTCGACGCGAGCGCGCAAGCGGCAGACGCGCCCGCCGGGCCGGCCCCGACGACGACGGCATCGAATCGCGAATCGTGCGTTGCAGTCATGCGGCCCGAACGCTCGACATCCCTGTCGCTGCGGCGGAGCGTTCGGCCAGGTACTGATGGATGAATGCGATCGCCATGCTGCCCTCGCCGACGCCCGACGCGACGCGCTTGATCGACCCGTGGCGAACGTCGCCTGCCGCGAAAATTCCGGGCACGCTCGTTTCGAGCAGATACGGATCGCGGGCGAGAGGCCACGTGCCTTGTCGGGCTGCGACGAGGTCGAGCACGTCACGGCCCGTGCACACGTAGCCGCGCGCGTCGCGAATGAGTTCGGAGGGCAGCCACGCTGTTTCGGCGTCGGCGCCGATGAACACGAACAGTGCGTCCGTCTCGTGGCGTTGCTGCTCGCCGCTGTCGCGATTCTCGACGACGATCGCCTCGAGATGATCGGTGCCCTCGACCCGGACCACCTGGCTGCGGAAGCGAACCTCGACGTTGCGCTTCGTGGCAAGTTGCGCGATCAGGTAATGCGACATGCTCGCCGCCAGTGAATAGCCGCGACACAGCAGCGTTACCTTGCGTGCGTAGTCGGCGAAGAACATCGCAGCCTGACCGGCAGAGTTGCCACCGCCGATCAGGAAGATATCGCGTCCGTTCGTTCCGAGCGCCTCGGTGCGCGCGGCACCGTAGTACACGCCGCGGCCGACGAGTGCGTCGGCACCCGGGATCTCGAGTGCGCGCCACGTGACACCGGTTGCCAGCACGATGGTCCGAACCTGGATGCGCTCACCGTCGTCGAGCACCACGGCGAGCGCGTCGTCATCGTGTTCGATCGCGGCCGCGTGCCGGGCGACGAGAATCTGCACGCCGAAACGCTTCGCCTGGGCCAGCGCGCGGGTGCCGAGATCGTCGCCCGAAACGCCGGTTGGAAATCCGAGATAGTTCTCGATGCGCGACGAAGTGCCCGCCTGGCCGCCGGGCGCATCGCGCTCGATCAGGATCGTTCGCAATCCCTCTGACGCACCATAGACGGCCGCCGCGAGGCCCGCCGGACCGCCACCGACGATTGCGACGTCGTAGATTCCCGGCGATGGCGTCGTCTGCAGGCCCAACCGCGTCGCCACTTCGCGAAATGTCGGCGTCGTCAGCTTCGAGCCGTCGGAAAACTTCACGACCGGAAACGTCTCGTCGGGCTGCGGCGTGGCCGGCAGGCCGATGCGTGCCTCCGGCTCGCGCGGGTCGTGCCAGCGGAACGCGACGTGGTTGCGTGTCAGGAAGTCGCGCAGCGCGTGGCAGGCGAGGTCGAAGCGGTGGCCGATGATCGTCACCGTTGCGACAGGTGCCTGGATCGCCAACTGCTGCAATCCGTTGATCCGTGTCGCCATCACCTGCAGCAGTTGCGCGTTGATCAGCGGGCATGCGGCGATCAGCTCGCGAAAGTCGGACTGATCGAGGCGGCAGATCCGCGACGCTTCGGACGCGCGGAGGCTTGCGATCGCCGGCGCGCCGAGCAGGATCGGCACTTCGCCGCCGTAGCCGCCCGGGCCGTAGTGGTTGATCAGGCGCTCACCGCCGCCGATGGATTTGTACACGTCGAGGCCACCGGAAATGACGATGAAGAACGACGGTATCTCACCCTCTTGGATCAGCCAGTCGTTGGCACGCAGGTGAATGTCTGCGGCGCGACCGGCCATCACGGCGAGCTCGGCGTCGGGCACTTCTGCAAGCAACGGGACCTTGCGCAGCATCGAGGCGGTAATCATGCGAAAGCGGGTCCTTCCTGCAACGGTTGGTGGCAGTGCCGCGCGTCGTCGGGCCGCGCGAACAGCCGTTCGAAGCGGCAGCAAGGCGCCGCGCCGCCCGCCCGATCTGGACAATTGTCGCAGTTATCGTTATGAAGGGCAGCCGGTCGCGCGGCCGTACGGGCAATCGGGCCCGACGCGAACCAAATCGATTGGAGCATCGTTCTCTTGGAACACGTCGATCTTCTGTCCAGTGTCGGCATCTGCATCTCCGTTGCGGCAGCGCTTGCGTTCGTCGGCAACTGGGCCAGGCAGCCGCTGCTGCTCGCATATCTGCTTGCGGGTGTGCTCATCGGTCCGCAGATCGGCCTGGGTCTCATCAGCGACCAGGAAAGCATCCAGACCGTATCGGAGATCGGCCTCATCCTGCTGCTCTTCATCATCGGGCTGGAGCTCGACCTCAACAAGCTTTTGGCGGCCGGCAAGCCGGTGCTGATCACCGGCATCCTGCAGTTTCCGCTGTGCGCGGCGCTGGGCTTCGCCTTTTTCATGCCGTTCGGCTTTCGGATGAGCGGGGGGGACTTCGGCCTGCTCTATCTCGCCGTCTGCCTTGCGATCAGCAGCACGATGATCGTCGTCAAGCTCTTATACGACAAGTTCGAGCTCGATACGTTGCCGGGCCGCATCACGCTCGGCGTGCTGATCTTCCAGGACATCTGGGCGATCGTCGTGCTGGGCATCCAGCCGAACCTGCTGAACCCGCAGTTCGGCAAGCTGCTGGGCTCGCTCGGCAGCGGCGTGCTGCTCGTTGCGGTGACGCTGGTCATCAGCAAGACGCTGCTGCCGCGGCTGTTCCGCTCGGTGGCGAAGCTGCCGGAGCTTGTCCTGATCGGGTCGCTCGCGTGGTGTTTCATCGTCTGCGCCGCCGCCAATGCTGCGGGACTGTCGCGCGAAATGGGCGCGCTGATCGCCGGCATCGCCATCTCGACGTTTCCGTACAACCTAGACGTCGTCGCCAAGGTCGTCAGCATCCGTGACTTCTTCGTCACGCTGTTTTTCGTGGCGCTGGGCATGCAGATTCCGATGCCCACGCCGCAGCTCGTCGGCATGGCGCTGCTGGCGTCGGCTTTCCTCGTCGCCAGCCGGTTCATCGTCGTGTTTCCGATCCTGCGCGCGCTTCGCCAGGGACACCGGGCGAGCCTGCTGCCGGCGATCAATCTCGCGCAGATGAGCGAGTTCGCGATGGTGATCGCGGCAATCGGCTTGAGCTACGAGCACATCGACCGCAGCACGGTCAGCCTGCTGATCTTCGTGTTCGCGTTCACGTCGGTGGCGTCGACGTACCTGATCGGCTACAGCCATCCGTTGCAGGAATGGCTGTCGGGACTTCTGCGCAAGGCCGGTCTCGACGATCTCGACCGCGGCGAGAACACCGATGCCGGCACGCATGCGCTGGCCGGCAAGGACGTCGTGCTGCTCGGCTTCTTCACCGAGGCGAGCGCGCTTGTCCACGAGTACGAGATGGCGAAGCATCCGCTGCTTAACCACCTGCTCGTCATCGACTTCAATCCCGACGTACACGCCGAGTTGCAAAGGCGCGGCATCAGCTGCAAGTACGGCGACGTCGCGAGCATGCAGACGCTGCACCATGCCGAGGTCCACGCCGCCAGGCTCGTCGTGTCGACGATCCCCGATACGATCCTCAAGGGGACGAGCAACCTGCGGCTGCTGCAGCAGGCACGGCGGCTGTGTCCGGAGGCCAGCGTCGTCGTGACGGCGAATCGCGCGGCGTCGGCACTCGAGCTCTACGACGCCGGCGCGGACTTCGTGTTCGTGTCGCGGCTCCACTCGGCGGCGCAGATGGCGGCGATCCTCGAGCAGGGGCTCGCCGAAGGCTTCGACCGATTGCGCGAGACGCAGATCGCGCACATCCGCAAGCGCGACGAAGTGTTGAAGTAACGCTCGCCGCGCCGCTGGTATGACCGGTGACGCGCGAAGCGTGAGTTCAGTCGCGGCGGATCAGTGCGATGGCGGCGGCGATCATGCTGCCGAAGAAAACGAAGGTCCAGCCGGCGATCGACAGGCCGAGGAACACCCAGCCCTTTTCCGCGCATTCGCCGCTGCCTTCGAGCACGCGGCGGAAAACGTCGGTGAACGGCATCGTTTCCATCATGTAGTTGAGCCCCATGCCGCAGCTCGGGACCTGGTCCTTCGGCAGCGCTTGCAGCCAGATCTGGCGCGCGGAGAAGGCCGCGCCGGCACCGGCGATCAGCAGCGTCAGCACGGCGTAGAACGCGGCGCCCGAACGCCGCGGATTGTGGATCGCGGCGATCAGGAACACGACACCGACGGCGGACACGGCAACGCGCTGGAACATGCACAGTGGACACGGCTCGAGTCCTTCGCCGTACTGCAGCCACAGCGCCCACGCCATCAGCGCCGCGCAGACGATAAAGCCGAGCAGATACGCAGGCCGCCGCGGCGGCAGCAAGATCAGCGCCAGCGACGCGACGCCGAGTGTCATCACGGAAACGCGGTACACGGCCTGCGACAGCGACGGCTGGGCGCCGAACCAGCGCAGCAGCAGTTCCTGCGCGAGCAACGCGATGCACAGGAAGAGCGCGGCCCAGGGCCACGGCATCGATGCATAGCGGTTCATCGGGATAGGTGCTCCATTCGTGAGGCTATTCGCGTTGTGAAGTGGCGAGCGCCTGGTCCAGATCCCACAGGATATCGTCCAGCGACTCGAGTCCGATCGACAGGCGGATCATCTCGGGTGAAACGCCCGCGGCGCGCTGCTCGTTCTCGTCGAGCTGGCGGTGCGTCGTCGACGCCGGATGAATGATCAGCGACTTCGCGTCGCCAACGTTGGCGAGATGCGACAGGCATTGCACGGCTTCGATGCACCGCACGCCGGCCGCGGCGCCGCCCTTGACGCCGAACGTAAGAATGCCACCGGCACCGCGGGGCAGGTACTTGCGTGCCATCGCCAATCCCGGATTGCCCGGCAGCAGCGGGTAATTGACCCATGCCACCGCCGGATGACGCGCGAGATGCTCTGCGACGGCCAGCGCCGATTCGCTGTGCCGCGGCATCCGCAGGTGCAGCGTCTCGATCCCTTGCATCAGCAGGAACGCGGATAACGGCGCGAGCGTGGGCCCGAGCGTGCGCATCGTTTCCATCCGCGCCTTCATCGTGAACCCGAAGTCGCCGAACGTCTCGTGGAAGACGACGCCGTGATAGCCGCGCGACGGCTCGGTCATCTGCGGAAAGTTGCCGTTGTCCCACGCAAAGGTGCCGGACTCGACGAGGATCCCGCCCATGGTCGTGCCGTGTCCGCCGAGGTACTTCGTCAGCGAATGCACGACGATGTCGGCGCCGTGCTCGATCGGCCGGCACAGGTATGGCGAGGCGAGCGTGTTGTCGATGACGAGCGGCACGCCGGCCGTGTGCGCGATGTCGGCGATCGCCTCGATGTCGGGCACATTGAGCTGCGGGTTGCCGATTGTTTCGGCGTACAGGCACTTCGTCGTCGGCCGCAATGCGGCGCGGAAGGCTTGCGGATCGCCCGCGTCGACGAACGTGGTGTCGATGCCGAACTGCTCGAACGTGACAGCGAGTTGCGAGTACGAGCCGCCATATAGCGAGCGCGCGGCGACGATGTGGTCGCCGTTGCGCGCCAGCGTCAGGAACACAAGCATTTGCGCGGCCATGCCCGTGGCGGCGGCGAGTGCTGCGCGCCCGCCCTCGAGCGCGGCGACGCGTTCCTCCAGCGCTGCGACCGTCGGGTTCGAGATCCGCGAATAGACGTTGCCGAACGTCTGCAGGTTGAACAGCGATGCCGCATGATCGGCGTCGTCGAACACAAACGACGTCGTCTGGTAGATCGGCAGCGCACGCGCACCTGTCTGTGCATCGGGAATCTGCCCGGCATGCAGGCACAGCGTGTCGAAGCCGAAGCGATGATCGGGCATCTTGCGGTCCGTGAAGCGCCGCCGGGACGTGCGTCCGGCAGCCGGGAATGGTTGCTGCGCCCTGCGTCGCCGCACGGCGGAAAAAGCGCGTGACTGCGATTATCGCTTAGGCAGCGCCGCCGGGCCGCGGCAATGTTTGCTTCAGAAAATGGCGGCGCGTTTCGCGGAGATGATGCCCGTGTTGACACCGGCCCAGTTGAGGCCGCCGAGGATGCGCGCGTGCTCGATCTTGACGCAGCGATTCATCACGACGTCGAGGCCGGCGTTGGATGCGTGTCGTGCGGCTTCATCGTTGACGATCCCGAGTTGCATCCACAGCACCTTCGCGCCGATGGCGATGGCATCGTCGGCGATCGCGGGAATCTCCTCGGACTTGCGAAAGCAGTCGACGACGTCGACAGGTTCCGGTACGGCCTTCAGACTCGGATAGCACGTTTCACCAAGCACCTCGGTGTAACGCGGGTTGACAGGAATGATCCGGTATCCGTGATCGCGCATGTACTTCGCGGCGAAGTAGCTCGGCCGATGCCACTGCGCCGACAGGCCGACGACCGCCAGCGTGCGCGATTCTGCGAGGATGCGGCGCAGTCCGGCGATGTCGTCGACGATCGGCATGATTGCGACAGACTACTGGCGCCAGTTCGGATCGTGGTTGTACGGGTAATCGTTCGAGATTCGGCGGCCCGACGATATCCGGTTGTCGAGATCGCGCGGCAGGTTCGGATAGCTGCCCGGTCCGAACGTTTTGCATTGTCCCTGGAAGGCCGCATCGCTGCAAAAGATCCAGTACCCGCGCTCGACGCGCAGCGATTGCGCGCGATCATTGAAGCCGGTGTTGCCGAGATTCGGCATTGCATTGCCTTCGATCACGTAGCGGTCGCCGCGGAAGTCGGAGTTCGCGTAGAGGATGGCGCGCGCACCGCCGCCCCAGCCTCCGTTGGCCTGGCTGGGAGGCGGGCCCCAACCGCCGAGCTCCCGCGCAGATGACACCGAATTGTCGAGGCCGATCGCGCGCAGCGACGGATATTCGCCGGGCCGCAGCGTCACGCACCGGCCGCGGAAATAGGCGTCATCGCACAATTGCCAGCTGCCGTCGCGGACGATCGCGGACGACGCTCGATCGTTGAAGCCGCTGTTGGCGAGGTTCTGGATCACATCGTTGGCGACGACGCGCTGGCCGCCGAAGTTTTCCTGCGAGAACAGCGAGATCTCCGCCGCTGTCGCGGTGGCACTTGCGGTGAGCACCGCGGCAAACACGGCCGCATGAGTGAGTTGTTGTTTCATCGTTGGCTCCGGGAAGGCTCGCGCGCCAAGGGCGCTCCAGACACCGATGCTAAACGCCGCCACCGCGTTGCGAGAGTCGGCCACTCACCATAGCGCAAGTCCGGCGCTCTCCTACGTTGCGCGCACCATCGATGTCACGGGCACCGGCGGCACCTTATGCGCGGTGTCAGGCACCCATGGGTGAACAACGAGCATCACGGCAAATCCGATGACATACGCGAGCGCGACATGCCAGCCTGCCCGCAGCCACGCGAACACCGACTTGCCTTCGGGAAACTGGTTGGTCAGCGCAACGCCGGCCGACGATCCGAACCAGATCATCGATCCGCCGAACCCTACCGCGTAGGCGACGAAGCCCCAGTCGTAGCCGCCCTGCTTCAATGCGAGCGCCGTCAGCGGAATGTTGTCGAAGACTGCCGATACGAATCCCAGGCCGAGCGCGACCTGCCACGACGCATCCGGCAGCTTGTGCACCGGCATCATCGACGCCGTCAGCACCAGGGACAGCAGGAAGATCGAGCCTTTGAAGGCGTTGGGCAACTCGCTCCAGTGCGGTCGGCGCAGCGGCGCGCAAGCGAGCAGCGCAACCCAGACCGCCGCGCCGATGAACGGGAACCGGTCCGACAGCGCCGTGTATTTGACGTTGATGACGACGTTGACGACGATCGCCGTGGTCAGGATCGCGAGCACGATGAAGACGCGTGCGCCGTCGATGCGCACGTCCGCGGCACCGTCCTTGACGATCGGCGAATGGCGTTGCTGCTGCATCGACGCCGGGATGCCGAAGATCACCATCGCAACCGATGCCGCGATGTAGGCCTCGAGCACTGAGAGCGGCGAAACGCCGTCGATCCACATCATCGTCGTCGTCGTGTCGCCGACGACGCTGCCCGAGCCGCCGGCATTCGATGCGGCGACGATCGCGGCGAGATAGCCGATGTGGACCTTGCCGCGGTACACGACGCCGGCGATCGTGCCACCGATCAGCGCAGCCGCGATGTTGTCGAGGAACGACGAAAGCACGAAGATCATCACCAGCAGCACGAAGCCGCCCTTCCAGTCGTCCGGAAGCAGCCGAGGCAGCCACGCGGGTACGTTGCTCGCCTCGAAGTGCTTGGACAGCAGCGCGAATCCGAGCAGGAGGCCGAACAGGTTCGCAAGCAGGACCCATTCGTGGCCGAGGTGTGCCACAAGGCCGCTGACGCCGGCGCCTTCGGCAAACGGCGACGCCAGCACCTTGAATAGCGTGACGATACCCAGGCCGGCCAGTGCCACCCGCAACGTATGATGGTGAAAGACCGCCACGCCGAGCAGCGTCGCCGCGAACAGGATGAAATCGACCGGTATGCCGGCGATCGCCGGTGGCTCGGGCGGCGCCCCGGTTGCAGCCCAGGCGGTCGTCGCCACCAGGCCGCCTCCGAGTGCGATCAGGCGACCCAGGAAGCGGTTGTGGCTCACGGCATTCGCTGCCGCCGGCGGCGGTCCCGCAAGCGAAGAAAGGGGCTTTGGCATGCTCGGGATCCGGTTGGCGGAGGGTGGCCGCGGGTTTGCGGCCTCGCGGCTTGTCTGCCGCACGGCGTTTTTTGGTGACGCGGATTGTAACCGGGCGGAAGCCGGCCCCCCGTCCCGGGCGGCCGGGCCGTGTTGGCGGCAAGCTCAGACCGGTGGGCCCGATCCTTGCTTTTCCTAGCGGCACGTGAGGCACCAAGGCGCGGTACGCGCGTGGACGCCAGAGGCTACGAGCGCCCGGCAACCGCCCGGCGCCGTACCAATACAGACAACAAGGCGCGATGGCCCTGACCCGTTCGATCAGTCGTTTGGACCTGGCACCGATGCCGCAAACGGTGAGCGAGGTCGTCGAGCGGGGTCCGCTGCTCGCGCTTTCGCAGCGCAAGCTCAATGCGCTCGGGACGCCGATCGCGTACATCGATCGCAACCAGCGCTACCGGTTCGTCAACAAGGCACTCCTCGACTGGTTCTGCAAGCGGGCCGACGAGGTGCTCGGCCGCGAGATCATCGAGGTGCTCGGTCGCGAGAACTACCAGCTCTATCGCGCGTACATCGACGCAGCGCTGGGCGGTGAACGCACCGGCTACGAGTGGCAACTGGCGACGCCCGGCCGTCCGCCGATCTGGATGCGCGTCGACTTCTACCCCGACCGCAACCAGCAGGGACACATCCGCGGCTTCCTCGCGACGTACAGCGATGTCGACCACCTGAAGCGGCTCGAGCTCGAGGCGGGTCAGCGCGAGCACCGGCTGCGCCTCGTCACCGACAGCGTGGGCCTGCCGATCCTCCATTTCGATCGCCAGCTCCGGCTGCGGTTTGCCAACAAGCCATTCGCCGACTGGATCGGCGTGCCGGCCGAAGATCTGCTCGGCCACTCGCTGCCCGACTTCCTGCCGTCCGACGCGCTGACGGAAATGCAGGGCTACATCGAGCGCGCGTTCGCCGGCGCCACCGTCTCGTACGAGCGTCGCGAGCGCCGCGCATCGGGCGAGCTGCGCTGGGTGCGCGTCACGCTGTTTCCCGACCGCGAGATGGGCGGTCGCGTCGGCGGCGCGTTCGTCGTCTGGAACGACATCGAGGACGACGTCCGCGTCCGCGACGCGCTGAAGTCGCAGCAATCGCAGCTGCGTCTTTTCGCCGACAACATTCCGGGTCCGATCGCGTACCTCGACAAGAGCCTGCACTACACGTTCGTCAATCAGGCGTTCGCGAACTGGGTTTGCAAGCCGCAAGACGAGATCTACGGCAAGACGCCGTTCGAGGTGATGGCCTCCGACGTCGCCGCGTTCCTGCGTCCGGTGCTGAAGCGCGCGCAGGCGGGCGAGCACGTCGAATACGAACGCATCGGCCAGAACGCACATGGCCAGCGCCGCTGGATGCACGGCCGCATGGCACCCGACCTCGATTCGACGGGCAAGGTGCGCGGCCTGTATTGCACCGAATACGACATTCACGACCTGAAGCAGACGGAGCAGGAGCTCGCCGCGCGCGAGAAGCAGCTGCGCCTCTTCACCGACAACATTCCGGAGCCGGTCGTCTATCTCGACGCCGAACGCCATTACGTATTCGTCAACGAGGCGTTCCTCGACCTGTACGGCCTGTCGCGCGACGAGGTGCTGGGCAAGAAGCCCGAGGAAGTGCTCGGCGTCGAAGGCTCGCAGGCGCTGACGCCCGATCGCGATCGCGCGGCGAAGAGCGAAGCATTGACGTACGAGCGCGTGGTCATCGACGTCGTCGGCCGCACGCGCTGGATTCGCGCGCGCTGCGTGCCCGACCTCCACCTGGATGGCTCCGTCCGCGGCGAATACGTCGTCGGTCACGACATCACGGATCTGAAGGTCGCGCAGGATGCGCTGGCCGCGCGCGAATCGCAGCTTCGCGCGATCATGGACGGTGTGCCCGCGCCCGTCGCGTATATCGACCGCGACGAGCGCTGCCACTACGTCAACCGGACGTTCCTCCAGTATTTCGGTCTGTCGGTCGAGCAAGTCGGCCATTTGCGGCTGCGCGAAGTCGTCGGGCAGGGCATCTACGAGAGCGCCCAGGCGATGCTGACGCGCGCGTTGCAGGGCGAATCGACGGCGTTCGATCGGCTGGTGCCGGGCGCCAACGGCGCGCGCCGCTGGATGACGATCCGCGTCGTGCCCGACGTGGGCCCGTCGGGCGAGGTCAACGGTGCGTTCGTGCTGATGAACGACATCCACGGCCTGAAGCAGGCGCAGGAGGCGTTGCGCGCGTCCGAAGGCGAGCTGCGGCTCATCATGGACAACGTGCCGGCGCGCGTGTCGTACATCGACCGCGAATATCGCCTTCGCTTCCTGAACGGACACAACGAGCACTGGCTCGGGGCCTCCCGCAACGAGATGACCGGCCGGCCGCTGTCGGAGGTCGCCGGCGAGGCGCGTTTCGCGTCGCTGCAGCCGCTGCTCGACCGCGTGCTGAACGGCGAAGTGGTGACCACCGAGCTCAAGCTGCCGCAGCCGTCGGGCGAGATGCAGTGGGAGGCGATCCATTACGCGCCGCACCGCGACACCGAGGGCAATGTCATCGGTATCTACGCGGTGCACACCGACATCCACGACCAGAAGAAGAACGAGGATGCGCTGCGCCGTGCGAACTGGATGCTGTCGTCGCATATCAGCAACACGCCGCTGGCGGTGCTCGAGTGGGATCGCGACCTGAAGCTCGTTCGCTGGTCGCCGCAGGCCGAAGTGATCTTCGGCTGGGACGGTGCAACCGTTCTCGGCATGCCGATCTCGCACAACCCGTTGCTGCACGAGGACGACAGCGAGGCGATGGTCGGCCTGATCAACCGGCTGCTCGCGGGACACGAGCCGCGCGAGACCGCCCTGACGCGCAATTACACGAAGGACGGCAAGACGATCTGGTGCGAGTGGTACCACTCGGCGCTCGTGGGCGAGGACGGCAAGGTCGTGTCGATCCTGTCGTTCGTGCAGGACGTGAGCTCGCGTATCCAGGCTGAAGAGCGGCTGCAGTACATGGCGACGCGCGACGCGTTGACCGGGCTGCCGAACCGATTGATGCTGCACGACCGGCTGACGCAGGCGATCGCGCAGGCGCGCCGCAGCGGTCGCCGTGTCGGCGTGCTGTTCATCGATCTCGACCGTTTCAAGAACGTCAACGACACGCTCGGTCACCGGATTGGCGACGAGCTTCTGAAGCACGTGACGCGCGCGCTCGCCGAGGCGCTGCGCGAGACCGACCTGCTTGCGCGTCTCGGCGGCGATGAATTCATGGTGATCGTCGAGGACTTCGACGAGCCGCAGGTCCTCGGTCGCATCGCCCAGAAGCTGCTCAACGCGATCGCCCAGCCGTTCAACATCGAACATCACGACATCTACGTGACGTCGTCGATCGGCATCTCGGTGTTCCCGGACGATTCCGACGACCCCGAAGAGCTGATGAAGCACGCGGACGTCGCGATGTACCGGTCGAAGGAGCTCGGCCGCAACACTTACCAGTTCCTCGACGCGGACCTGGCCGAGCGCCGGCTGCGCCAGCACACGCTCGAAACGGCGCTGCGCGGCGCACTCAAGGAAAATGCGCTACGTCTCTACTATCAGCCACTCGTGCGCATCACCGATCGCGCGATCGTCGGCGCCGAAGCGCTGCTGCGGTGGACCGATCCCGACCACGGCGTCGTACCGCCGCAGGTGTTCATACCGCTTGCCGAGGAATCCGGCCTGATCCACGCGCTCGGCGACTGGGTACTGAAGACTGCGGCTGCGCAGTGCGCGGAATGGCGCGCCAGCGGATTGCCGCTGCGAATATCGGTCAACCTGTCGGCGAAGCAGTTCTATCGCGACGACCTCGCGCAGCGGATCACCGAGATCGTCCGCAGCGAAGGATGCGAGCCGTCATGGCTCGAGCTCGAGGTGACCGAGACGAGCCTGATGCACGACATCGACGCGATCCGCAAGGTGCTGCACCAGTTGCGCGGCGAAGGGTTCACCGTTGCGATCGACGACTTCGGCACCGGCTATTCGTCGCTGACGCATCTGAAGCATTTCCCGATCGATACGCTGAAGATCGACATCTCGTTCATCGCGGACCTGGAAACCGACCCGGGCGACGCCGCGATCACCGAGGCGATCATCGGCCTTGCGCGCGGTCTTGGCCTCAAGGTCGTCGCCGAAGGTGTCGGCACGCGCGCGCAACTCGACTTCCTCGACGTGCGCGGCTGCCACTGCTTCCAGGGCTACTGGGTCAGCAAGCCGCTTCCCGCGCAGGAATTCATCGAGTTCGTCGGCAAGCGTCCGAAGTAACCGAAGCGACGCCTTGTCGCCGCTGACCGCGGCTACCCGGGCACTCGGCGGTCGGCCTGAATCAGTCGAGCGTCTCGAGCCAGCCTTCGAGCGCCTTTGCGGCGTTCTGCCAACCCGGTTCGAGCATCAGCAGGTGGGCAAGCCCCGGCAGGATCGTCGCCTCGACATTGTGATGCGCGGCCGTCGCCCTCACATCGTCGGGGGTGCAGATCACGTCGTCCTCCGCGCCCAGCACGAATAGCGGCCGGTGGTCGGTCTGCGGCAGCGCCCAGTGCAGCCGCAGCGATAGATCGAACAGTGCCCGCGGCGATTCCGGGTTCAGGTGACGCGCCGCTTCGGCGAGGATCTTTTCGGGAACCTTGTCGCTGAAATAGAACGGCCGCAAGGCCTGCAGCACGTCGGCGGACAGCCGGCTCGGGTCCACGGCGCCCATTTGCATCAGGTAGTTGGTGTGCGAAGCGGCAAGCCGGCTCGCAATCGGCAGCAGCCCCGCCGGCGGCAGCGGCGCCAGCAGCGCAGCACCCCGAACCGGGCGCTTGGCGACGATCAGCTCGACGATCGCAGAGCCCATCGAGTGACCGATCAGCACCGGCGGCGATTCCAGTGTACCGGCGACGTGCTCGACATCCGCCTCGTAATCGCCGAGGCCGGCAACGAACAGCGTCTCGGCGCCGCCGCTCATCCCGTGCCCGCGAAGGCTCAGTGCGTAAGCGGCGTACCCGCGTGCGGCGAACCAGGGGAGAAAATACGGCTCCCAGAACCACGCGTCGCAATAGCCGCCGTGGACGAACAGCAGCGGCGGCTTGCGCGAGCGGCCGGCCGGCAGGGACTTCCGCACTTCGAGGTGCGATTCGAACGGCAGCATTGACGGGAAAGTCAGATGAGGATTGGCGCGGACGCGAAAAAGGCCGGCATTGTGACAGACACAGCAATTCGCACGCCCGTCTATGACGCGGGATGCCGCCGTTGCGTGCGCCTCGCGAGCTTCCTCGACGAAGTGCGCGTTGCGTACCCGTCGTATCGGTGTCTGCCGGTGCCGCCTTTCGGCGATCCCGGCGCGCGCCTGGTCATCGTGGGGCTCGCCCCGGGAATGCATGGCGCCAACGCCACGGGTCGACCCTTCACGGGCGACTTCGCAGGAATTCTGCTGTACGAGACGCTGTATGCCCACGGTTACGCGTCGTCGCCAAAGTCGCGGACGATCGACGATCCATTGACGCTCGTCGACTGCCGGATCACCAATTCCGTGAAATGCCTGCCGCCTCAGAACAAGCCCACGCCGCTCGAAATGCGTACGTGCAACGATTACCTGGTCGCGGATCTCGCAGCGCTTCCCGCTGGCGGTGCGGTGCTGGCGCTCGGGCGCGTCGCGCACGACGCGGTGCTGATCGCACTCGGCGCGCGCCGTGGCAGCCATCCGTTCGCGCACGGCGCAAAGCACGCGCTCGACAACGGCGCCATGCTGTTCGACAGCTATCATTGCAGCCGCTACAACACCAATACCGGCCGGCTGACGGCGGCGATGTTCCGCTCGGTCTTCGACCTGATCGACGCCCATCTCGACCGCGCACGTCCGCAACGATGACGAAGGTCTCGCGCATCAATCGCCGCACCGTCGACGCGGAGGCGGCCGCGACGCAGTTCGACGCGCGCGAGCTCATCGCGTCGCTGCCGCATCTGCCCGGCGTGTACCGGATGTTCGACGCCGCGGGAGGCGCGCTGTACGTCGGCAAGGCACGCGATCTGAAGAAGCGCGTTGCGAGCTACTTCCAGAAGAGCGGCCACGAGCCGCGGATTGCCGCGATGATCGCGCAGGTCGCGCGAGTCGAGACGACCGCCGTGCGTTCCGAGGGCGAGGCGCTGCTGCTCGAGAACAACCACATCAAGGCACTCGAGCCTCGCTACAACATCCTGTTTCGCGACGACAAGAGCTATCCGTACATCTGCATGTCGGGCGACCCATACCCGCAGCTGCGCTTTCACCGCGGTTCGCTCGACCGGAAGCACCGTTACTTCGGTCCGTTTCCCAGCGCCGGCGCAGTGCGCGAAGGCATAGCGCTCCTGCAGAAGGTGTTCCAGCTTCGCACGTGCGAGAACACGGTCTTCGCCAATCGGTCGCGGCCGTGCATGCTGCACCAGATCGAGCGCTGCACGGCACCTTGCGTCGGGTTGATCGCCGAGGCCGACTATCACGAAGACGTAGGGGCGGCGCTCCTGTTCCTGCAGGGCAAGACCGACGAGGTGCTGGCACAGCTCAAGCGGCAGATGGATGCTGCTGCGGCGGCGTTGCAGTTCGAGCGCGCGGCGCGCACGCGCGACAAGATCGCGCGGCTGCAACAGTTGCAGTCGAAGCAGTTCGTGGAAAGCGCGACGGCCGGTGACATCGATGTGATCGCCGCCGTGCGCGAAAGCAACCTGTTCGCCGTGAACGCCGTGATGATCCGCGGTGGCCGGCATGTCGGCGATCGCACGTTCTTTCCGAGGCACGCAGACACCGTCGAGGAAGCCGATGTCGTAACGGCGTTTTTGGCGCAGCACTACGTCGAGCGACCCGTCCCGCCGACGCTGATCGCACCACAGGCGACGGGCGCGGATGCGCTCGCCGAGGTTCTGACGGCGCAGTCGGGACGCAAGGTCGAGGTGACGACCAGTCCCGGCGGCGAACGCCGCGTGTGGGTGACGATGGCGACGCAAAACGCGACGCTCGCGATTCGCCAGAAGCTTGCGCAGAAGGCGACGCAGGAGGATCGGCTGGCCGCGTTGCAGGATGCGCTCGGCCTCACCCCGTCGGCGCAGCGGATCGAGTGCTTCGACGTGTCGCACACGATGGGCGAGGCGGCGGTGGCGTCGTGCGTCATTTACGACAAGCATGCGATGCAGACGTCCGAATATCGGCGTTTCAACGTGACGCCCGCGCACGCAGGCGACGACTACGCGGCGATGCGTGAAGCGTTGACGCGGCGGTGTGCGCGCATCGTGGCCGGCGAATATCCCGCACCCGATCTGCTGGTGATCGACGGCGGGCGCGGGCAGGTGTCCGTCGCGGCCGACGTGCTGGCCGAGCAGGGCCTGCATCAGACGCCGCTGATCGGCATGGCCAAGGGTCCTGAACGCAAACCCGGCCTCGAGGACATCGTGTTTCCGAACCGCGAGCACGTGCTGAACCTGCCGCCCGACCATCCCGGTCTCCACCTGCTGCAGCAGATCCGGGACGAAGCGCACCGCTTCGCGATCCAGGGGCACAGGGCGCGACGCGCCAAGACACGCAACACGTCGTCGCTGCAGGAGATCAACGGCATCGGTGCCAAGCGGCGTCAGGCACTTCTCGCGCACTTCGGGGGTCTGAAGGGAATGCAATCGGCGAGCATCGAAGACCTTGCACGCGTACCGGGGATCTCGCACGCGCTGGCGGAGCGCATCTACGCGCAGCTGCATTGAAATGCGTCCCGGCGCGGTACGGGTGCCCTTGACCGCCAGAGTAGAATCAATCACTCGAGGTAACGCGACAAACCGCGATGCTGCCGAATTTCCCGACTGCGCTGACGTGGCTCCGGATCGTGCTGATTCCGGTGTTCGTCGCCATCTATTACATTCCCGACGAATGGCTGTCGCCGGTTCTTCGCAACTGGGTCGGAATGACCGTGTTCGCGCTCGCCGCGATCACCGACTGGTTCGATGGCTATCTCGCGCGCCGCTGGGGCGAGACGAGCGCGTTCGGCGCCTTCCTCGATCCGGTGGCCGACAAGCTGATGGTCGCCGCCGCGCTGATCCTGCTGGTCGAGCTCGGCCGCGCCGAAGCCTATCTCGCGATCATCATCATCGGTCGCGAGATCGCCATCTCGGCGTTGCGCGAATGGATGGCGCAGCTCGGCAAGTCGCGTAACGTCGCGGTCGCGGCGATCGGGAAGATCAAGACTGTCGCGCAGATGACTGCGTTGATCGCGCTGCTGCTGTGGGAGAACGTGCTCCCCGGCATCTCGACGCCGATCCTCGGCACGTTCGCGCTGTGGGTCGCGGCGATCCTGACGCTGTGGTCGATGTTCCACTACCTGCGCATCGCCGCCCCCCATTTCCGCAGTGCGGCGGTGGAACGCGCGTTCAGGCGGCAGACGCGCAAGGCAAAACGTACCGTCAACGCGGCGCCGCCGCCGCTGTAGGTGCAATGGTGGCTGGGCCTCCGGCGGGGCGTTCCCGTGGCCTCGCGACACCACCGCTACGGCGAAGCCGATGGGCTTCGGCGCCATGTTAAAATGCGCGCCGCGTCATCGACGAACAACACGGCGACGCGTCTCCTGATCCCCGATAGCTCAGTTGGTAGAGCGACGGACTGTTAATCCGCAGGTCCCAGGTTCGAGCCCTGGTCGGGGAGCCATAACCCAATGAACTGACAGGCGTTTCCAGACACACCACCAAGTCCGCCGGTGAAATCGCGGGCAAAATTTGGTAAGGAGTCTGAAAATGCGTACCGTAAACCCTTCGCGGCGATTCCAGCGCCGCGGCAATGTCCGGCAATAGCTCGCGACCCGCGGATGGACGACGCCACTTACGCTCGGATCACCGCGGGCCTAGCCGCGTTCGGCTACGACGCCGGCAGGTTGCTGCGCAATCCCGCTCCCGAACGCTGAGCGGCGACGATCCACCTCGCGTTATCCTCCGACGCGAGGGATCGAGCGCCGAATGGGCGCACCGAAAGAATGGCCACCACTTCTGATGGGCTACGACGTGGCGGAAGAAATTCGTGTCGTGCGCAACGGACAGGGCGTCCCCGCGACGCAGCCGATTCCGCCCGACGCACAGGGCCACGTTCCGGGCCTGGACATTCGTCCACCGTACGATCCCGCCGCGGCCAGAGCGCTGCTCGACAAGTTCGGCTATCGCGACCGCGACGGCGACGGTTGGCGCGAGCGTCCGGATGGCCAGCCGCTAGTGCTGCACATTGGCACCACGCCTGAGGATCGCGAGCGCGACGACCTTTTTCGCAAGAACCTGCGGGCGATCGGCGTGCGCGTCGAGTTCGTCAACCGGCGCTGGGTCGACTCGCCAAGATGGCGCAGCAAGGCCAGCTACAGGTCTGGATGCTCGGTAATACCGCGTACACCGGCGACGCGATGATGTTCGCGCTCTACGGACCGAACGCCAACAATCTCGCGCGGTTCCGCAATGCCGAATTCGACGCGCTCTATCTCGCGAGCAAGCGCGAGCGCGACGATGCCGCGCGCCAGAAGGCTTACGAGCGCATGGAGCGGATCATCGGTGCCTGGAATCCGTGGGGGCTGCGGGTGTGGGCTATCCGGACGTCGCTTGTCCGGCCGTGGGTCAGCGGCTACCGGCGCAACCCACATTTCCTGCAGCAGTGGCGCTTCGTCGACGTGGACGTCGGCGGGCAGAAGGCCCTCGCCAACCGGTGATGGTCCGCTTGCGCCGGACTGCCCGGGCCGGGCGTCCGCTTCGCGGCATGTTGGACGCTGATTCTGACCGTCTGCTCCTGGCCGCAAGCGGACGACCAGGTTGACAGCGATCGACCGAAGACGGAGGGACCCGCGCAGAAGAGTAATAGTGCTTACGTTCGGATTCGCGTTGGTACTGACGTCGGAGGCAGCATGGATACGCGCACGTTGAGAAGAGAGTTCGCTTTGGGCCTACTTCAAGGCCTGCGCGTCGTTTGGCCAATTCTGTCAGCACTGCTCGGCTTGATCGTCGCGCTCGGATTGGTCATCGGCATGATCGAAGGCTGGTCAGTGCACGAGTCGATCTATTTTGCGTTCGTATCGGGACTCACGATCGGTTACGTGATCTTGCGCCTAAGTCACTGCTCACGCGGACGCTGGCGGTGCTGATCGGGATCTGCGGTGTGTTGGTGACCGCGCTGGTAGCTGCGGTTGCGGTGAAGGCGTTGACGGCGGCGACTGATGACGGCGTGAACGGATAAAGCGAGAATGGAGTGCACATGCATCTGAAGTCACAGCTGCGGTGGCGTTGCACGGAACCGACGGTGTGAACGGCCGCTATCGGTGACTTCGCTGTAGGGCTGCTCCTGGCCGATCTGAGACTGATGCGTTTGCGGCAGGCAGACGTTGCGGCGAACGTCTGCATTCGGGATGAACGTGGGGCCGTAGTCGACCCATACCGGACGGTCGACCGCTGGCAAAGCAGACACTCGCCTGCGCCTAACGACCGGCGTTCAGCCGCTGGCGCGAGGGTGCCCGGCCGTACTCGGCCGACTGGCACCCGAGTGCCGGTCGGCTGCAACGGCATGTTAGGCGGTGCTCCCGGTGCCCTCTTGAAATGGCCGCGTGGTGAAGCCCCAGCGCGGCACTGCTCGCCGGTACACCCGATAAGACTCACCGAACTGTGATGTGAGAGCAGGCTCCTCGTAGAGAACGACGAAGAGGTGGAAGAGGACGAACACCAGTAGCGCGTACTTGAGCAGAGACATGCTACCGAAGAGCCACGCCTCGCCCAGGATGAGCGCGAGAACGCCGTTGTACATGGGGTTTCGGGTGAAGCGATATAGACCAGATACGACGAGCACTCGCGGAGGGTCGATGGGTGCGAGAGTGCCCCTGCCCTTGGCGAAGAAGTCCCAGACGCAGCGAAGCAGGACGACCGCACCGGCGATGGCGACGATGCTGGCGCCGGCAGAGGAGAGGCTCAGTTCGGGAACACGCACCTGGTCCGCGGCGCTCAGTATGCGGAAAGGAACGTAGCCAGCTACGGTGCCAGGGAGGAGTAGGACGAAGAAGATGGCCCGTAGGGCGAGAAGGAACCGCATGTTGAGAGGGAACGGCACCGCCTAACGTTTGAGTTCACCCGCGCGCGGAGGCTGGCGTAGCCAGCCGTAGCGCGTCGGTGTGGAACGAAGGGTTAGGCCGCTACTTCTCACTTGAGGGATTCTCCCATGGACGCTTCGCCAGCCACGCCAACACGTCGCGCTGGACCTCGTCGCGGTTGGTCTCGTTCAGCAACTCGTGCCGCGCACCCGTGTAGTAGCGGGTCTCGATGCGCGACATCCCGAGCGCCTGGTAGCGCGCCACGAGGCGCCGCGTACCGACGAGGTTCTCGCCCACCGGGTCGAGCTCGCCCTGGATCACCAGCACCGGCAAGGACTTGGGAATACGCGCCTCGAGTGTCGGGTCGCGCATGCGCGCGAAGCCGACGAAGATGTCGCGCGCCAGCTCGTTGCTGAAGGCGAAGCCGCACAGCGGATCGTCGACGTACTTCTTCACTTCGGAAGAATCGCGGCTCAGCCACTCGAAGCCTGTGGGGCCGCCGAAGGGCTTGTTGAAGTCCTTGAAGAGGCCCGCCCATACCGCCGAGTCGCCGAGCGGCTCCTTGCGCACCGCGTCGTTGAGCAGATCGATCAGCTGCTGCGGCACCGCCGGACGGTACGACGTGCCGCTCAGCACCAGCGCATCGAGCAGATCGCCGCGGCGCTCGATGTAGTCCTGCGCCATTAACGAGCCGAGGCTGTGGCCGAACAGCACGAGCTTGGCACCGGGATGCGCGGCGCGCAGGCGCTGCGTGAAGGCGATTTCGTCTTCGACCATCCGGTTCCAGGCATCGGGGCCGGCATCGCCGGTGCGGCCCGAGCGCAGTCGCGTGCGGCCGTGACCGCGATGGTCGGTGCCGTAGACCGCATAGCCGCTCGCGACGGCCGCCTGCGCGAAACGATCGTAGCGGCTGGCGTGCTCGGCTGCGCCGTGCACGATCTGCAGCACTGCCTTCGGTGCCGCGCCGGCCGATACCCAACGCCGGTAGTGGATAGCGGTGCCGTCGCCGGCGGAGAACTGCTGCCAGTCGGCAGCCGGCGCCCCTGGGGTGGCACAGCCGCCGAGGGCGGCGCTAGCGGCAAAGGCCAACCGCCGTGCAATCAATTGCACGGCGCTAGCGGCAAAGGCGAACATCACGTCGCGGCGATTGAGGTGCACGGTCGTCTCCTCGTCTCGTTGGCGCTCGGCTCGAGGCCGGCGCGGCGCAGTATAGGAGTGGGAATAGGTCTCTTCATCGCCGAAACAGATAACTGACTGCGGCGCTGTTACGTATTCGTCGCTCATAAATTTGGCACAACGGATGGCTGTTCGCTGGCGTTAACGTGCAATACGGGCAGCGGTACAGCCTCGGTTTGAAGACATCCGGCGGGATTCATTAGGGCGCACGCGCGCCGCAAGTCAGGTCTATTTTGCGCCCCGACACGTTGGCTGCTCAAGCGTCGCAAAGCAGTCGGCCGTGGCTGTCCGGAACTGGCCGAACGGAGACCGATGCGTTCGCGATTAGCGGACGTTGCGCCTAACGTCTGCAATTGGGATGAACGATGGGCCGTAGTCGACCCGTTGCAGCCGGTCAGTCTTCTCCGAAGCAGACGTTCAGCGAATCGAGCTAATCGGCGACAGCGGCCAGCAGTGAGTATGTGTCATGAACGCGCCGTGACTCATCAGTGGATCACGTCATCTGCGCGCAGCAGCAGCGATTGTGGCATCGTGATGCCGAGTGCCTTCGCCGTTTTAGGGTTGATCAACAGGCGGAACTGAGTAGGCTGCTGTATTGGAAGATCCGCGGAGTCTGCGCCGCGCAGGATCTTGTCCACGAAATACGCGCTCTGCCAGCCCGATCGAGTATTGCGACGATAGATACTGGCGCAAGTTAGCCGTGGACAACGCGCGGCAATTAACTCGGTGGGACGGGCCCTGCCGACATTTACAATACGCCTGCCCCGAAAGGACGATCTGCAATGAGCAACGGACCGAGCCGACTAACAAAGACCAATTTGATGCCGTGTCGCGCTGCACTGGTCGCTGCCTTGTCCGCCATCCTTTTCCTCGTGGTAACGCCCATCGTCTGTGCGGCCAAGACGTTTTCCGATAACGCTACACCGGTGCGCCTGCAGCTCAAGTGGCGTCACCAGTTTCAGTTCGCAGGTTTCTACACGGCACTCGAGAAGGGTTATTACCGTGAAGCCGGATTCGCCGTGACGATCATTCCGGCAACCCCTGGCATCGATCCCGTCGAGACGGTGCTACAGGGGGGAGCCGACTTCGGCGTCGCATCCTCGGAACTGGTGCTGCGCTACGCCAGGGGCGATCCGGTTGTCGTGCTTGCCTCCATCTTCCAGCACTCACCACTCGCTTTGTACGTGCGCCGCGACAGCGGCGTCGCTACCGTACATGACCTCGCGGGCCACAAGGTGGCGCTCGCGCCGTGGGAAACCGAAATTTTCGCCTACCTGCAGCGCGAGCATGTGCCGGTCGACCAACTGCAACTCGTGCAGCATGACTACAGCGTGGACACGCTCGTGCAAGGGCGCGTCGACGCGCTCGCGGGCTACGAGACCGACGAGAGCTACTATCTGCAGCAATCGGGCGGGCAATACCGCCAGTTCACGCCACGCTCCAGCGGCGTGGACTTTTACGGCGACACGCTGTTCACTACCCGCGCATTGGTGACCGGACACCCGGAATGGGCGGAGGCATTCCGCGCCGCGAGTCTGCGCGGCTGGGAGTACGCCCTCGCGCATCAGGAGGAGATCAGCGCACTTATTCACGCGAAGTACGCGCCAGATCTTCCTATAGAGAAATTGCACTTTGAGGCAGACCGCATGTTGCCACTGGTGCGCTCGGATCTCGTACAACTCGGCCACACCCACATCGGCCGCTGGCAGCACATCTTGGACGTGTACCGCGAACTCGACCTCGCACCCGCAGGTGGCGACATCGACATGCGCGGACTGATCTACCAGGCTCCGCCGCCGACTGACTTGCGCTGGCTCCTGTGGGTGCTTGCAGTCGCTGCAATAATCTTGGCGGTGGTCCTGTGGATCGTACGTCGCTTCTATCGCATCAATTGGCGGCTGCGTCAGCAACTGGAGGAGAACCGGCGCCTGCAAGATGAACTACGTGCGCTCACGATCACCGACCCGCTCACCGGTCTCCATAACCGCCGCCACTTCGACAACGTCAGCGCCACGGAGTGGGAACGCGCTCGTCGGGACCAAAGGCCGCTGACCGTACTGTTCATCGACGTCGATCACTTCAAGTCCTACAACGACCGTCACGGGCATCGCGCCGGCGACTGTGTGCTGGCGCAGCTCGCCAGGCACCTCGAGGGCGCTGTGCGCGAAGGCGAAACGCTGGGACGCTTCGGCGGGGACGTCTTCGTCGTGATCTGTGAGGGTGTGCCCGACGACGAGGCTGTT
>Ga0207697_10000138_pt1 | contig 35118 bp, 28 predicted proteins | sample KBSSwiS5withPhiX_FD_184293 | JGI IMG/M metagenome (GOLD analysis project Ga0207697, IMG submission 184293) | Switchgrass rhizosphere microbial communities from Kellogg Biological Station, Michigan, USA, with PhiX - S5 (SPAdes) (version 2) | ecosystem: Host-associated > Plants > Roots >... | reverse complement strand
GCGTATAATTGTTATTATGTCAAATAGAACAACAACGACTTCAGAAGGGTTTCCAGGGCTCTTGCCCGTCATCGACTGACCCTTCGCCGCTCGACACGACTAGCCACCGTGATCTCGGCGCGCCCCGATCGACGGGATCGCACATCAGCTGAAGCCGGCGCCTCGACTAAGCCTTGCTTGCGGCCGCCTGCTGCGAGAACGACAGCGCCATGAAATCGACGAAGGCGCGCACTCGAGCCGCAAGCTGATGGCGTTGCGGATAAACCGCGTAGATGTCGGCGTCGGGCGTGTGGTACTGCGGCAGCACGTGGACCAGGCGTCCGTTGCGCAGGAATCGATCGATGTCCCACTCGGCGCGCATCAGGACGCCGTGCCCGTCGAGCGCCCAGTTCACCGCGATCTCGCCGTCATTGGTGGTCAGGTTGCCGCGGATCTTCACCGTCTCGGATGCAACGCTCTTGCCGCGGCCGCTGGCCAGGCGCCACGTCCCGTAGGCCTCCTCGCCCTGCCGGATGCCGATGCAGTTGTGCTTGGTGAGGTCGTTGGGCACCTTCGGCATTCCGTGCTTCGCCAGATACGCGGGCGATGCGCACAGCAGCCTGCGGTTCGACGCGATGAAGCGCGCGATGATCCGCGCGTCCGGCGGCGCGCCGAACCGGATGCAGACATCGAACGAGTCGTCCGTCAACGGTGGCGGGTTGACCGAACAATGCAATTGAACGTTGACCTGCGGGTGCTTGCGCGCGAAGCGCGAGATCAGCGGCGCCACGTGGCTGCGCCCGAAACCCAGCGTCGCATTCACCCTGAGCAGCCCCTTCGGCGTTGCCTTGGCCACGCCGAGCTGCTCCTCCATGCCGTCGATTTCGGCCAGGATGCGCCGCGCGCTCTCCAGGTACGTCTCGCCCTCGGGCGTGAGGCTCATGCGCCGCGTGGTCCGGTTGACCAAGGACACGCCGAGTCGCGCTTCCATCAGCGCCAGATGCTTGCTCACGGCCGGCGTCGTGATCCCCAGCTCGCGGGCCGCAGCACTCAGGCTGCCGGCACCGGCCAGTGCAGAGAAGAAGCCGAGGTCGGCCGGTTGGACGCCATTCGACATGCGTCGCCGATTGTTGAACTCAGGTTAACGATGGATTCACTTTAGCCGCGAGCCGACGCACTGTCCAGCCACTACAGTCTGGTCACGCCCACCCACTGTTGGAGACATCCATGAAGACCTATCGCATCGCAACGATTCCTGGCGACGGCATCGGCAAGGAAGTCGTGCCCGCCGGCCAGAAAGTGCTGGAAGCGCTCGCAACCGCGAGCAGCAACTTCAAATTCGAGTTCCAGAACTTCGACTGGGGCGGCGACTACTTCCGCGAGCATGGCGTGATGATGCCGGACGACGGACTGAGTGCAATCAGCGACAAGGACGCGATCCTCTTCGGTTCCGCGGGCGACCCGCACATCCCCGACCACGTCACGTTGTGGGGTCTGCGCCTGAAGATCTGCCAGGGCTTCGACCAGTACGCCAACGTCCGCCCCACGCGCATCCTGCCCGGTATCGACGGCCCGCTGAAGCGCTGCGGCCCGGATGACTTGAACTGGGTCATCGTCCGCGAGAACTCCGAAGGCGAATACTCGGGCGTCGGCGGTCGTGTGCACCAGGGCCATCCGCTCGAGGCTGCCACCGACGTGTCGATGATGACCCGTGCGGGGGTCGAACGCATCATGCGTTTCGCGTTCAAGCTCGCGCAGTCGCGTCCGCGCAAGCTGCTGACGGTCATCACCAAGAGCAACGCGCAGCGTCACGCGATGGTGATGTGGGACGAGATCGCCGCGCAGATCTCCAGGGAGTTTCCGGACGTCACGTGGGACAAGGAACTGGTCGATGCCTCGACGGCACGCATGATCAACCGTCCGGCTTCGCTCGACACCATCGTCGCGACCAACCTGCACGCCGACATCCTCAGCGACCTGGCCGCAGCCCTCGCCGGCAGCCTCGGCATTGCGCCCACGGGCAACATCGATCCGGAGCACCGCTATCCCTCGATGTTCGAGCCGATCCACGGCTCGGCGTTCGACATCATGGGCAAGGGCTTGGCCAATCCGGTCGGCACGTTCTGGTCGGTCGTCATGCTGCTCGAGCACCTCGGTGAACTGGACGCCGCCAAGCGCGTCATGAGCGCCATCGAGCAAGTCACCGCGAACGCCGCGCTGCACACGCGCGACCTCGGCGGCACGGCAACCACGGCACAGGTGACGCAAGCCGTGTGCGACCTCTTGCGCGCCAGCGCGGAGCGCAAGGCCGCCTGATCTATCAGCCGGGACCTCGACTGAGGCCCGGCCTCTCGAACTTCAGCGGGGCGGCGTGCTCGTCGCCCTGCCCCAAGCAACCGACAAGCGTTGCGGGCTCAACTCATGCCTACACAAAGTCATAGGAGATAAATCATGCGACGCTTCTTCGGCAAGCTCTACGTCCAGGTCCTCATCGGCGTCTTCGCCGGCGTCGCACTGGGTTTCTTCAATCCCGGCCTCGGCGTGGACGTGAAGCCGCTCGGGGACGTGTTCATCAAGCTCATCAAGATGGTGTTCGCACCGATCATCTTCGCGATGGTCGTGCTGGGCATCGCCCGCATGGAGAACATGAAAGAGCTCGGCCGCGTCGGCGCCCGGGCGCTGATCTATTTCGAGGTGCTCTCGACCTTTGCGCTGGGTCTGGGCCTGCTGGCGGTGAACCTCGTCGGGCCGGGCGTGGGCATGAATGTCGACCCCGCCGCGCTCGACACCAAGGCCATCGCGAACTACACGGCCACGTCCGCCAAGCCCGCAGGTTTCGTCGACTTCCTGCTGAACATGGTGCCGACCAGCATCGTGGATGCGCTGGCGAAGAACGACATCCTGCAGATTCTGGTGTTCGCGATCCTGTTCGGCGTTGCGCTGTCGCACATCGGGCCGCGTGCCAAGCCCGTGATCGCCGTGCTCGATTCCTTCATCGACGGCATCTTTGCCGTCGTCGGGATGATCATGCGTCTTGCGCCAATCGCAGCGTTCGGCGCGATGTCGTTCACCGTCGGCAAATACGGCCTGGCCTCGATCGTTTCGCTTGGCAAGCTGATGGGCACGATGTACATCACCTGCGCGCTTTTCGTCGTCGTGGTGCTGGGCTTCATCTCGTGGCTGTCGGGCTTCAGCTTGTGGAAGTTCCTGAAGTACATCAAGGATGAAATCTTCACGGTCCTCGGCACCAGCTCGTCGGAGTCGGTCGTGCCGCAGCTGATGAAGAAACTCGAGTTCGCGGGCGTCTCCAAGCCAGTCGTCGGCCTGGTGGTGCCGTCGGGCGTTACGTTCAATCCCGACGGCCAATGCATCTACTACACCATGGCGGCGATCTTCATTGCCCAGGCCACGAACACGCCGCTGACCTTCACCGACCAACTCGTGGTGCTCGGCGTGCTGACGATCACCTCCAAGGGTTCTGCGGGCGTCACCGGTTCCGGCTTCATCACGCTCGCCGCGACGCTGGCTTCGATGGGCAATATTCCGGTCGCGGGCATGGTCCTGCTGCTTGGCGTGGACCGCTTCATGTCGGAGGCACGCGCCATCACCAACACCATCGGCAATGCCGTCGGCACCGTGGCGATCGCACGCTGGGTCGGATCGGTCGACCGGGTACGCCTGGCGCAAGTTCTGGACGGCAAGACGGATCCGGAGGATCTTCACGCGCTGTACGAAGTTCCGGCCGACGAAGACAACGTCACGCCGATCGCGTCTGCCCGCGCCGCGGCCTGATCGCGCGTGAGCCGTCGTGAGCTCACTCCTCCATGCCAGGTGCTGCGCGCAATGTTCGACGAGAGCCGTGCCGGTCGCGCAGCCCGCGTTGTGCGTCCCCGCCATGTGCCCCCCGGCCCCCTGCCCCAAAGGCAGGCTCGTCGTGATCGTGGCAAAGTACAACCGACTTCTGCTTATCGAAGCCGAGCTGGGTTCGTTTGCGAAGAGGAAAAGCAGATGCAACTGGATGAACTGGACACGCCCTGCCTAGTGATCGACGAAGCGCGCATGCAGCACAACATCGCACGCATGCAGCGCCACATGGATGCGCTGGGCGTGTCATTCCGTCCGCACGTGAAGACCTCCAAGTGCCTCGACGTCGTGCGCCAGCAGCGCGATGCCGGCGCACGCGGCATCACCGTGTCGACGTTGAAGGAAGCGGAAGAATTCTTCGATGGCGGCTTCGACGACATCTTCTACGCCGTGGCCATGGCGCCGAACAAGGTACAGCGCGCGCTGGCCCTCCAAGCACGCGGTTGCAAGCTGCGCCTCGTGGTCGATTCGCTCGCGGGCGCCGAGGCCGTGCTTGCCGCGGGGGCGCAGGCGGGGATTCGGCCTCGAGTCCTGATCGAAGTGGATGTTGACGGGCACCGCGCGGGCGTGCACGTCGAGTCACCTTTGCTCGTCGAGATCGGCACGCGCCTGCAATCGGGCGGTGCCGACGTGCTCGGCGTGATGAGCCACGCGGGCAGCTCGTACGCCTGCTCGACGTCGGCGGCCCTGCTACGCATCGCCGAGCAGGAACGAGCGCGCAGCGTGCTTGCGGCAGGGTACCTGCGCGCCGCGGGCCTACGTTGCGAGGTGGTGAGCGTTGGGTCCACACCGACGGCACTGTCCGCGCAGCAATTGGACGGCGTGACCGAGGTGCGTGCCGGCGTCTACGTGTTCTTCGACCTCGTCATGGCGGGCACCACCGTGTGCGGTCTCGACGAGATCGCGCTGTCGGTGCTTACGACGGTGATTGGACACCAGCCCGAGCGCGGCTGGATCATGATAGACGCGGGCTGGATGGCGTTGAGCCGCGACCGCGGAACGCAGGAGCAGGCGGTCGACCGTGGCTACGGAATGGTGTGCGACGCGCCCGGCACGGTGCTCGACGGCTGGACGGTCAGCGGCGCCAACCAAGAGCACGGGATGGTGGCGTGCACGCGGGCGGGCGCGCAGGACGATATCGAGAAGGTGTTTCCGATCGGCACGCGCCTGCGCATCCTGCCCAACCATGCCTGCGCGACCGCGGCGCAGCATGGCAGCTACCACGTATTGCGCGGCGCGGATGCAAGCCGGAACTGGCCGCGCTTCACGGGTTGGTGACGTACCCTTCGAGGAACAGATCCGCCACCGCGTGTACAGTCGCGCGATTCGTTTCGCGCCCTGCCCGGCCTATCGCATGACGTCCCTCTCAAAGCTCGGCCTTGCCGCGTGCATTGGCGCCGCGGCATTTGCCGGCTCGCTGTTCGCGGCGACCGCCGACGCGCCGTGGCCGTCGCGCCCGGTGCGCATCATCGTCGCGCAGGCACCCGGCGGACCGCCGGACCTGATCGGCCGCTACGTCGCCGAGAAGCTGAGCCGCAATCTCGGTGTGCCGGTGATCGTCGACAACCGCCCGGGCGCCAGCGGCATCATCGGCATCGACCAGGCGGCACATGCGACGCCCGACGGACACACGCTCGTCATCGCGACGCTCAGCACGCACGCGCTCGTACCGCACGTTGCAGCGAGCGTTCCGTACGACCCGCTCCGCGATTTCGTGCCGGTGTCGAACCTGTTTCGCTCGATCAAGGCGGTCTGGATCAGCGCGGCGCTCCCGGCGCAGACCCTTCCCGAATTCGTCACCTACGCCGCCGCGCGGCCGGGTCAGCTCAACTTCGGCAGCGGCGGCGTCGGCTCGTCGAATCACGTCGATGCCGAGCTCTTCAAGTCTGCGGCCCGAATCGACCTCGCGCACGTCCCTTATAACGGTCCGAGCGCCGCCATCGCTGCCGTGGCGAGCGGCGACGTGCAGATGATGATCGTCTCGATCACGACCGGCCTACCGCTGGCGCAGGCGGGACGCGTGCGTCCGCTGGTCGTCTTCAGCGCCGATCGCTCGCCGCTCTTACCCGGCGTTCCCACCGCCGGCGAGGCAGGCCTAAAGGATCTCGACCTCACCGCGTGGATCGGACTGATGGCGCCGGCCGGCACGCCGGGCGACGTCGTGAACCGGATCAACGCGGAGGTCGACGCCGTGTTGCGCAGCGCGGATACGATCGCGTGGGCGCGGCGCAACGGCCTCGAGATCGCGACCGGTTCCCCTGCGTCGTTTGCCGCCACGGTTGCGGATGACCACGCCCGCTGGGGGACGGCGATCCGCCGCATGCGCCTGCCACCTCAATGACCCCGTCGCTCCTCATCGTCACGATGGGGACCGACGCTGTCGCGCCGGCGCGTATGCCGTACGAGCTATCGAGCGCCGGCTTCAACGTAACGCTGCTCGCGCCGCGTGATGCACTGGCGACGCACACGGCGTTCGTCGACAAGATCGGCTACTTCCCGCCGGATGTGACGCTCTATCAATGGGTGCAAGCGGTTGCCGGTGCCGTGCGCGCCGTGCGGCCCGCGTTGATCCTGCCGGGTGACGATGTCGCGGTGCGCACGCTGATGCAACTCGCGCTGCGGCCGCCGGAAGGGCTGCGCTCGGACGTACGTGACGAGCTCGCCGACGTGGTCCGCCGTTCGCTCGGGCCACCGGCGAGCTGGACCGATTCGATCGACAAGTCGCGACTCTTCGACGTCGCGAGGCGCGCGGGCGTGCCTATTGCCGACGGCGACGTCGCCGAGCGTGAGCACGACGCAGCAGCCATCGCGGCGCACCTCGGCTATCCGGTGATCGTGCGACCTTCGCGCGGTTCCGGCGGCAAGGGATCGGCGCGCTGCGACTCGGAGGCCGAGCTGCGGTCGGCGATCCGCCTTGCGCCATCACCCGATGGCCTCGACACTGGCGAACCGCAACGCTTTGTCATCCAGCGTTTCATCGACGGACGCGTCGTCAACCGCGCGGCGCTCGCGTGGAACGGTGTCGAGGTCGCCGGCTTCACGCGCGGACGACTGGAGACGCACCCCGGACCGCTCGGTCCCGCGTCGGTCGTCGAGTTCGTCGGCCTGCCCGCCGTGCGCGACGCCAACCTGCGGCTGTTTGCAGCACTCGACTTGCACGGCCTCGCGGGCGCGCAATACATGATCGAGCCCGACCGCGGCGCGGCGTTGCTGATCGAGATACACCGTCGCATGCTGCCCGCGACGCACGCGGGCAGACTGGTCGGTGTCGATCTCGCAGCGGCGCTGCGCGCGTGCGTCGACGGAGTGTCGTGGACCGGCCCGACCGATCTTCCCGGCGGTACCGGCCGGCGAATCGCGTTATTTCCTCAGGAGTGGTACCGCGATCCGGAAAGTGGGTGGCTCGCCACGCTGCCTTCGGACGCGCCGTGGCACGACCCGCGGTTGTTCGAGGCGATGCTTAAGATCCCCTACGCCACCAACGCGGTTCCCGTCCGCGAGCTCATTTCCCCGGGTCCTTGACGTCGGGAAACTTGTCGAACTCCATGTTGTAGAGCTCGCCGTTCACTCTTTCCACCTTGCGGATGTAGACGGTCTGTACGATGTCGCGCGTCTCCGGATCGATCATGATCGGCCCGCGCGGGCTCATCAACTTCATGCCTTTCAGCGCTGTCATGAACTTGTCGGGATCGACGGAGCCGCCGGTCTTCTTCAGGGCTTCGGCGATCGCCGCCATGCCGTCGTAGCCGGCGCATGCCATGAAATTCGGCCGGTACTTGGTGCCGTTGACTTCCGCGTACGCCTTAACGAACGCCTTGTTCTCCGGCGAATCGTGCGACGCCGAGTAGTGGAAGCTGGTGATAAGGCCGAGCGTGGGCTCGCCCATCGCCTGCAGCACGCCATCGTCGGTCAAGTCCCCGGTGCCGATCAGCTTCACGCCCGCCTGTTTGAGGCCTCGTTCCTCGTAGCCCTTGATGAACGCGATCGTCTGGCTGCCTGGCGGCAGGAACACGAATACCGCGTCGGGCTTCGAGTCCTTGATTCGCTGTAAATATGGCGCAAAATCAGGATTTTGCAGCGGAGTTCTCACGCTGTCTATGATCTCTCCGCCGGCCGCCTTGAAGGCCTTGACGAACGCGCCCTCCGCGTCGATTCCCGGCCCGTAGTCGGATATCAGCGTATAGGCCCGCTTGATGCCGTTTTTCGCCGCCCACTGTGCGATCGGCTGCGTATCCTGCGGCAGTGTGTGCGAGACGCGAACGATGTATGGCGAGCGCGTCGTGATGATCGACGTCGCCGCGTTCATGATCACCATCGGCTTTTTCGCTTCCGCGTCGATCGGCGCCACCGCAAGCGCGTTGGGCGTCAATCCGAAGCCGGCCAGGATGTCCACGTTGTCCCGCGTGATGAGCTCCTGTGCGAGGCGCTTGGCGATGTCGGGTGCGGCACCAGTCGTGTCCCGCTGAATGAACTCGACCTTCCGCCCGCCGAACGTGTCGCCATGAAGCTTGAGGTACGTCTTCATCCCGTTGACGATCTGGGTGCCGTAGTCGGCAAACGGCCCGGAGAATTCCGCGATGACGCCGATCTTGACGGCAGGCTGCTGCGCCAGCGCGCCGGTTGCGATAGCGGTCGCCATGACCATCAGCGTTGCTTTAACATTATTATTCATTTATTTAGTAGCTACTATTTAGTATTTGGTTGAACTAAAGATTCGTCGCCCGCGCCTCTAGCGCGAACGTCGCCAGTGCGTCGAGCACGCCGTCGTCCTCGCCGGCCGCGTCCGTCACGGCGAACTCCACTTCGGGAACCCGTGCCTTGGCCGCGGCGAGGTGGCGCGGAAAGTCCTCGCGCAGATGCCCGCCGCGCCCAAAGAAGAGCGGAACGACCTTGATCCTGCGCACGCCGGCGGCCGCGACGTCGATCGCCGCCTGGGACAGATCGGGTGTGCCGTGCTCGAGGAACGCGATCCTGACCGGGATATCGGGTGAACGGGCGGTGATCAGGTCACGCAGGCGCTCGAACGGCACGGCCCAGCGGGGGTCGCGCGCACCGTGGACGAACAGGATCAACGCGGTCATCGGCCCATTATAGGTGTGGCTAGGTGTGGCGTAAGACCGCGGCGGGTTATATGAAATAGCGCTAAAAACATAGCCCGCAATTCCTTCTGTTTATTAAGCCGGCACGTTACCTTGCCGATGTCCCTCTGCGGAATCGCCATGTATCGCTACGACCCTTTCGACCAGCGCCTCGTCGACGAACGCGTCGCGCAGTTTCGCGACCAGACGCGCCGCTTCCTGATTGGTGAGCTCTCCGAGGACGAGTTTCGCCCGCTGCGCCTGCAAAACGGCCTCTATATCCAGCGGCACGCGCCGATGTTCCGGATCTCGATCCCGTACGGAATGCTGTCGTCGAAGCAATTGCGGATGCTCGCACGAATCGCGCGCGTCTACGATCGAGGTTACGGGCATTTCAGCACGCGGCAGAACCTGCAACTCAACTGGCCGCGCCTCGAAGACGTGCCCGACATGCTCGCCGATCTGGCGTCGGTCGAGATGCACGCGATCCAGACGTCCGGCAACGACGTGCGCAACATCACGAGCGACCACTTCGCCGGTGTCGCGCAGGATGAGATCGTCGATCCGCGGCCCTATTGCGAGCTGATTCGTCAATGGGCGGCGCTGCACCCGGAGTTTTCGTACCTGCCGCGCAAGTTCAAGATCGCGATCACGGGGGCAACCAACGACCGCACCGCCGTATGGCTGCACGACGTCGGGCTCGTGCTCGTCAGGAATGACGCCGGCGAGATCGGATTCCGCGTGCTCGCCGGTGGGGGCATGGGCCGCACGCCGATCATAGGTCATGTGATCCGCGAATTCCTGCCGCGCGCCGAGATCCTCAACTATCTCGACGCGATCCTGCGCACGTACAACCGGTTCGGCCGTCGCGACAACAAGTGGAAGGCCCGGATCAAGATTCTCGTCAAGGAGCGCACGCCGCAGCAGTTCGCGCGCGACGTCGACGATGAATGGTCGCATCTGCAAGGCGGCGTCGCGACCGTGCCCGATGCGGAGTTCGCAAGGCTCGACACGTATTTCACCGTGCCGCCGTATCAGGCGTTTGCCGGCGACGACTCCGGCCACAAGGCGGCCGTTGCCGACAACCGCGCATTCGGCAACTGGGTCAAGCGCAACGTGCATGCGCACAAGGTGCCCGGATACGCGATCGTCACGCTGTCGCTGAAACGCCCGGGGGTGCCGCCCGGTGACGTGACGTCGGACCAGATGGATGCGATCGCCGATCTCGCCGACCGGTATTCGTTCGGTGAGGTGTCGGCGTCGCACGAGCAGAACCTGATCCTGCGCGACGTGCGCCAGGCGGATCTGTTCGACGTGTGGACGCAGTTGAAGCCGCTCGGCCTCGCGACGCCGAACATCGGCCTCCTGACCGACATCGTGTGCTGTCCGGGCGGCGACTTCTGCTCGCTTGCGAACGCGAAGTCGATCCCCATCGCCGAAGCGATCACGCGCCGATTCGACGATCTCGACTATCTGCACGACATCGGCGAAATCGATCTCAACATGTCCGGCTGCATGAACGCATGCGGCCAGCATCACATCGGTCACATCGGCGTGCTCGGCGTCGACAAGAGTGGATCCGAGTGGTACCAGGTGTCGATCGGTGGCGCCCAGGGCAACGACGCGTCGCTCGGCAAGGTCATCGGACCGTCGTTCGCGGCGATCGACATGCCCGACGTGATCGCCCGCCTCATCGAGACGTACATCGAGCAGCGCCACGCGGACGAGCGGTTCATCGACACCGTTCGCCGCATCGGCATTGAACCCTTCAAGGAACGCGTCTATGCCACAACTGATTAGGAACCACGCGCTCGCGGATGACCGCTTTACGCTCGTACGCGACGCCGAGACGCTTGCCGATCTGCCCGACGGGGTGCCGGTCATCGTGCCGCTGTCGCTGTGGCTCGAGCGGCGCGGCGCGCTGATTGCGCGCGGCGACATCGGCGTCTGGCTCGCTCCGGCCGATCATCCCGGCGCGCTGGCGGACGACCTCGAGCGATTGCAGGTGATCGCGATCGATTTCCCGCAGTTCACCGACGGCCGCGGCTATTCGCACGCGCGGCTGCTGCGCGATCGCTATCACTACGCCGGCGAGCTGCGGGCGATCGGCGACATCGCGCGCGACCAGCTCTACTACCTCTTGCAATGCGGGTTCGACGCGTTCCTGATTCCCGACGGCCGCGATGCGCGCGGTGCACTCGACGCCTTCGCGGATTTCAGCGACGGTTACCAGTCCACGACGGCGCGCACGCCGTGGTTCCGGCGCCGACAAGCCGTGGCGACGCCTGGCGACGTCTGGTTTCCATGCTCCTGAATCGGCGATGACCGGCACGGTCTACCTCGTCGGCGCGGGACCCGGTGCACCGGACCTCCTGACGGTGCGGGCCGCGAACCTGCTGGCGCGCGCCGACATCGTCTTCCACGACGCGCTCGTGCATCCGGACACGCTCGCGCTCGCAACGCGTGCCGAGAAAATTGCAGTCGGCAAGCGCTGCGGCAAGCACTCGACTGCGCAACGTTTCATCAACAAGCGACTCGTCGATGCCGCGCGCACGCACGCGACGGTCGTGAGGCTCAAGGGCGGCGATCCCATGCTGTTCGGGCGCGCGCAAGAGGAAATCGCCGCGCTCGAAGCGGCCGGCGTCCCGTACGCAGTCGTCCCCGGCATCACGGCTGCCCTCGCCGCTGCCGCCGACATCGGAACGTCACTGACACAGCGCGGCGGCGTGCGCTCGTTTGCATTCGTCACGCCGCGCGTTGGTGCGGGCGAGCCACCGAGCCGCTGGCTCGACGGCATTCTCGGTGCCGACGCCGGCGCGATCTACATGGGCAGTCACGATGCCCCGGCAATCGCCGCGGCACTCGTCAACGCCGGACGCAGTGCGGAAACGCCGGTCGCAATCGTCGAGAACGCCTCGATGCCGGATGCGCGTGTGCATTACACGACGCTCGCTGCGCTGCCGGGCTTCCAGTCCGATTCCGGAGGTCCGACGCTGCTCCTCGTCGGACCGCAGTTCCGCGCGCGCGGGGCGCAATACGTCGAAGCGGCGATACCCGACCGCGTCGCCGCCGTCGCCGGGCGTTAACGGTACCCGCGTGGCGTAGCGCGCCCGGCGCGGGCGCGCCAACGCTCGCCGGAGCGGCGATGTAGCGCGCTACCGCGGTATCATTGCCAATGGCCGCGTCCAATGCCGGCGGCGCGTGGCAGATTGCCGCGGCTTCCCGTCTTCCGCTCTTCGATCTTCCACCTCCGCAGCAGCGCGCGTGGCTCGCGCAGAGGCTCGCGCGCCCGGCGCCGCCGGCCGCGCAAGGATTGAACGACGGGTTCCGCCTGCCGGGCCGCGAAGGCCGGACCATTCCGGCCGCCGTGCTGGTGCCTGTCGTCAATCGCCCCGCAGGACTGCAGTTGCTACTCACGCAGCGCAGCGCCGATCTGGCCGATCATCCAGGGCAGATCAGTTTCCCCGGCGGCCGCCTGGATCCGGGCGACGCGGATCACGCGGCGGCCGCGCTGCGCGAAACGACCGAAGAGATCGGACTGCCCGCCGCGCGCGTCGACGTGCTCGGCCATTTGTCGCCGTACGAGACCGTCACCGGCTACCGCGTGTTGCCGGTCGTGGGTTGGATCGAGCCGCCGTTCGACCTGACACCCGATCCGGTCGAGGTCGCCGACGTGTTCGAGGTCCCGCTCGATTTCCTGCTCGACACCGCAAACCATCAGCGGCATCACCGGATGCTCGGCGAGATCCGGCGCGATTACTGGGCGATTCCCTGGCTCGATCGCTACATCTGGGGCGCCACTGCCGCGATGCTGCTGATCCTCGAGCGAACTCTCTCCGCCCCCGACTGATGACGACCGTCATTGAACGCGTAGCAGGCAACGGGCGCACGCTCGCATGACGCTGACGTCGTCGCTGCCGCGCGAATCCCGGCTGCGCAGCCTGTCGGCGCACGGCTTCCATCGCATCGTCTATTACGAATGGGGCGAGCGCGACAATCCGGACGTCGTCGTCTGCGTACATGGCATCGGCCGCAACGGTCGCGACTTCGACGTGCTGGGCGAGGCGCTGGCGAAAACCCACCGCGTGCTCGCACCGGACATGCCCGGGCGCGGCAAGAGCGAGTGGCTCCGCAATCCGCTCGACTACGTCGCGCCGACGTACCTGACGACGCTGACGGCGCTGATCGCTGCATCGGGCGTCGACGATGTCACCTGGGTGGGCACGTCGATGGGCGCGCTGCTCGGCATCATGGCGGCATCGCTGCCCGGAACGCCGGTCAAGCGCCTCGTCGTCAATGACGCCGGCCCCGTGCTCGATCCTGCGGCGATTGCGCGCATCGGCGAGTATTTCGGCACCGATCCCACGTTCGCGACGTACGACGAGCTCGCCACCTATGTCAGGACGATCTCGGCGCCATTCGGACCGCTGACCGACGCACAATGGGACCACGTGACCCGGACGAACGCGCGTCAGCGCGACGACGGCACCTGGAGTGTCGGCTACGACCCCGCCATCGCCATCCCGTTTCGCACGGTACCGGCCCCGGCCAATATTTGGCCGCTGTGGGACGCGATCCGGTGCCCGACGCTCGTCCTGCGCGGCGCGATGTCCGACCTGCTCTCGAGCGACACGGCGCGAGAGATGAGCGAGCGCGGTCCCCGGCCCCAGGTCGTCGAGTTCGCCGGTGTTGGTCACGCACCGATGCTGCTTGCGCAGGATCAGGTCGATACTGTCGTCGGGTTCGTGCGTTCGCCCGTATAATCCTCGCGGCCCAAGATCGGGCACTCACCACTCCCAGTCGTCCTTCGATGCCGCTCGCGCTGCGACTTCCGCCCCTGTCCGAACAATCGGCGAACGCACCCGAGACGCGTCCGTCGCGCGTAGCGGCGTGGCTCACGGAAACGCTGACGCGCGAGCCGGGTTTCGCAGCACGCGTCATCGGTGACGCGCTCGCCGCCACCAATCGCGTCTCGCTTGGCCACTCGCGCCGGCTCGATCTCACCGAGCAATACTGGAAATCCGCGGCGCTGCTGTGGCCGCGGCTCGAGCGGCAATTCACCCGCGCATCGCATCCGCTGCAGGGCGATAACCTCGACGCGGCGAAGGCGTCGCTGACGCTCGCCAATGAGCTGTCGACAGCGTACAAGCGTCTGCTGGTGGGCGAGACGTCACGCCGCTTCCGCTGGGGGGGCCCGCGCCGCACGGTGGCGCTCGTGCGACGCACGTTCCAGGCGACGTCCCGCGTGCTCGCCAACAGCTACCTCGCGTACGCGCCGGTGCCGCTGCAGACATGGTACGACGCGCACGACATCTACATGTACACGCGCGAGCGGAGAATCCACCGCCATCCCGTGACGCTCGACCAGCCCGACGTCACGCTCGAACGGCTCTACGTGCAGTCGTTGTTGCTGGCACTCGCGAATCCGTACGGGTTCCTGCCGAGCCAGCTGCGGACGGTGCAGAACTACCTGGCTGAGCACGCGCAGCTCGCGAAGCTGACGCCGGTGCCGCCGGTGCACCGGATGGCGAAGGCGGTCGCCATCGTGCCTATCGGCCACGATTTTCCGCCGTTCTCGGCGAACAAGGGCGGGTCGGGCGATGGGTCCAAGCTGTACCTGCTGACGTTCGACCTCGCGTTCCAGTTGCAGGCGCAGATTCGGGATCTCGAATCCGGCGGCCCGCTGCCACGCGAAGTCGGCACGAATGCCGAAGCGCGGCTGCCTTACATCGCGCTGCTGAAGCGGCTGTTGCGCCAATGGGCGATTCCGCCGGCGCGGCAGTTCAACCGGCTGCCGTCGCGCGCGCGTGTCGTCATGTGCGCCGGATTACCCGGTGTCTGGCAATACAGCCGCGGCATGAACGGTAGCGCGCAGGGCACCGCTGCGCCGCCGCCGATGACGCAGTGCCAGGTCGTCAATCACACGACCGGCGGCTATGCGCTGCGCCAGGTCGACAGCGCCCCGGCCTCGCTGCGGGTCGGCGACCTCATCGCGTTGCGCGTCGAAGGACGGCCGGGACTCCAGGTCGCGGTGGTGCGCTGGTTCCGCAACACGCTCAACGACGCGATGCTCGAGTTCGGCTGCGAACTGCTGTCCGAGAAGCCCGAGGCGGCGGCGGCAGCGCCGGAAAACGCTGCGGATGGCGAGATGCTGCCGGTGCTCGTGCTGCCGGAAGAAGAAGATGCGGATCTCACCGCGCCCGCACCGCAGCTTGCGGCACCCGCAGGCGCATTCGCGCTCGAGCAGGCGGTGAGCCTGCGCCGGGGCAGCGCGACCGGCTTCGCCGTGCTCACGAAGCTCGTCGAGCAGGGACCGGGATTCGACCTCTACGAATTCGTCGCGGTCCACTGACACCGCGTCTCGCCGTCGCCGGCACGCTCGCGCTGCTCGCGCTCGAAGTGCTGTGGGAGCTCGTGCTCGCGCCACTTGCGCCGCACGGCTCGTGGCTCGTGCTGAAGGCACTGCCGCTCGCGCTGCTGGCTCCGGGCGTGCTGCGCGGCGATCGTCGCGCGCGGCAATGGCTTGCGCTGCTGCTGCCGTTCTATGTCGCCGAAGCGCTCGCCCGTGCGATCGTCGAACAGGGCCGGCATGCGGTCGTGGCCGGCACGACGTGCATCGTCGCGACGGCGACGTTCGTCGCGCTACTCGCCTGGTTTCGCGCCGAGTCCCTTCGGCATCGGGAACACGGTTCTCTCGACGACGCCTGACAATTCGGTGACCGACGCAGCGCCCAGAGCACGCAAGCGCTCGATGACCTGTGCTACGAGCAGTTCGGGCGCCGACGCGCCCGCCGAGACGCCGACGCGCTGCCTGCCTTCGACCCACTCGGGCAGCAGCTCGGTCGCGTTGTCCACCATGTACGACGGCACGCCGCGGTTCGCGGCGACCTCGCGCAACCGATTGGAGTTGGAACTGTTGGGACTGCCGACGACGATCACCACGTCGACGCGCGGACTCATGAACTTGACGGCGTCCTGTCGATTCTGCGTCGCGTAGCAGATATCGTCCTTCTTCGGCCCGACGATGTCGGGAAAGCGCGCCTTCAGCGCGGCGACGATCCCGGCGGCGTCGTCGACCGAAAGCGTCGTTTGCGTGACGTAGGCAAGAAGCGATGGATCGCGAACGTCGAGTGCTTCGACGTCGTCAACCGACTCGACGAGATACACGCCTCCGTCGCACTGGCCCATCGTGCCCTCGACTTCCGGATGACCGGCATGGCCGATCATGACGATCTCGCGGCCCTGGTCGTGCATCTTCGCGATCTCGACGTGCACCTTGGTCACCAGCGGGCACGTTGCGTCGAACACGTTGAGACCACGCGCTTCCGCGGCGACGCGCACGCTGCGCGGAACGCCGTGCGCGCTGAAGATCACCGTCGCACCGTCCGGTATCTCGTCGAGCGCCTCGACGAACACCGCACCCTTCCGCTGCAGGTCGTCGACGACGAAGCGGTTGTGCACGACTTCGTGGCGAACGTAGATCGGCGGTCCGAACCGCGACAGCGCCTGCTCGACGATGGCGATCGCGCGGTCGACGCCGGCGCAAAAACCACGCGGGTTGGCGAGCAGTATGTCCATTTGGGATCCTTGCCTGGGCTGCTAGCGGCGATCGGCCGGTCGCCGATCGAGGAAACTGTCCACGATCAGCGCGGCGGCGCCGATGGTGATCGCGCTGTCGGCGACGTTGAACGCAGGGAAATACCAGCCGCGATAATGGACGAGCAGGAAATCGACGACGTGGCCAAGCACCAGCCGATCGTAGAGGTTGCCGAGCGCGCCGCCGATGATGAGCGCGAGCCCCGCGCAAAAGAGTGCGCTGCCGCCGCGACGCAGCAGCCACGCCATCGCCACGCACGCGGCAATCGCGATCGCCGCGAACAGCCAGCGCTGCCAGCCGTCCTCGCCGGCCAGGAAGCTGAAGGCGGCCCCCTTGTTGAATGCGAGCACCAGGCTCGCGAACGACGTCAGCGGCAGGTCCTCACCCGGACGAAACGCCGCGAGGATCGCGCGCTTCGTCACCTGGTCGGCCACGATCACGGCGAGCGACAGCCAGAGCCAGCGCAGCGTTCGCCGCGACGGTTCGCGTAGAAGGACGATCGCGTTCAGACTTGGTCTCCCGTGCCGGTCAGGCGAACCTGCGCGGTTCGCCGGCGCCGTAGAGGTTCGCGACACAGCGGCCGCAAAGCCCGGTGTGAGCCGAATCGCGACCGACGTCGGCACGCCAGTGCCAGCAACGCTCGCATTTCGGATGCGTGCTCGGCGCGACGGTGATCGACAGCGCGTCACCCTGGGTGACCCGCGCCGCCGAGGTGATCAGCACGAAGCGCAAGTCGTCGTCGAGCGATGCGAGTGCGGCGTATGTGTCGGCGTCGGCGACGATGTCGACTTCGGCCTGCAGCGACGAGCCGATCCTACCGGCCTGACGCACCGCTTCCAGTTCCTTCTGCACGAGCGCACGCACGGCGACGATCTTGCTCCATCGCGCCGCGAGCGCGTCGCCGCCGGCGATATCGGGCAGCATCCGCTCCCAGGTGTGCACGAAAATCGTTGGATCGCCGGGCCGGAGGATCGACCAGGCCTCCTCGGCCGTGAACGACAGGATCGGCGCCATCAGTTTCAGCAGTGCGTCGCGGATCAGCGCGAGCGCGGTTTGCGCCGAGCGACGACCGGCGCTGCCCGCCGCCGCCGTGTAGAGCCGGTCCTTGAGCACGTCGAGGTAGAAGCCGCCCAGATCCTCCGAGCAATACGTCTGCAGCCGCTGCACGACCAGATGGAAATCGTAGCGTGCGTAGTCGGCGGCGACGGCATCGGCCATCGCGCGGGCGTTGACGAGTGCGAAACGGTCGATCTCGAGCATCGCGGCCGCGGGTATTGCGTCGCGCTCCGCATCGAAATCCGCGGTGTTCGCCATCAGGAAGCGCAGCGTGTTGCGAATCCGCCGATAGCTCTCGACGATGCGCTTCAGGATCTCGTCGGAGATGGACAGCTCGCCCGAATAGTCGGTCGCACCGACCCACAGGCGCAGGATCTCGGCACCGAGCGTGCCGGCGATTTTCTGCGGCACGACGACGTTGCCCTTCGACTTCGACATCTTGCGGCCTTCGCCGTCGACGGCGAAACCGTGCGTCAGCAACGCCTTGTACGGAGGCACACCGTTCAGCATGCACGAGGTCAGCAGCGACGAGTGAAACCAGCCGCGATGCTGGTCCGACCCTTCGAGATAGAGATCGGCCGGAAATCCCGTTTGCTGCGAATGCGAGCCCGCGCCGGACGCACGGCCGTTGGGGCCGCCCATCACCGTCTGGTGCGTCGTGCCGGAATCGAACCATACGTCGAGCGTATCGGTCAGCTTGCGATAGCGCGCCTCGTCGACGCCGAAGTCCTCGCTGGTCGCCTCGAACCAGGTTTCGATGCCGCCCGCTTCGACCTTCACCGCGGCAAGCTCGAGCAGCGGAAGCGTGTCGGGATGCAATTCGTCGGTCTTTCGGTCAACGAAGAACGGCAGCGGCGTGCCCCATTGCCGCTGTCGCGACAGCGTCCAATCGGGCCGATTGGCGATCATTCCGTGCAGCCGCGCCTTGCCCCACGCGGGGAAAAACTGCGTCGCGTCGATGCCGCGCAGCGCCGTCGTCCGCAGCGTCTGCGCAGGCTTCGTGCCGCGGAATCCCGGCACGTCGTCCATGCCGGCGAACCACTGCGTCGTCGCGCGATAGATGATCGGCGTCTTGTGCCGCCAGCAATGCATGTAGCTGTGCGTGAACTTCGCCGCGTGGAACAGCGCGTTGACCTCTTTCAACTTGTCGACGATCCGCGGGTTCGCATCCCAGATCCGCTGTCCGCCGAAGAACGCAAGCTCGCTCGCGAAGCGCCCGTCGCCCTGCACCGGGTTGAGGATTGCGTCGTCCGTCATCCCGTAGCGGCGACATGACAGGAAGTCGTCGATACCGTACGCAGGCGAGCTGTGGACGATGCCCGTGCCCTGCTCCAGCGTCACGAAATCGCCGAGATAGATCGGCGACGCGCGATCGTAGAACGGGTGCCGGAACTCGATGTGCTCGAGTGCACGACCCGGCGCGGTGGCGACGATATCTCCGGCAAGGCCATAGCGCGCGAGGCAGGCGGAGACGAGGTCGGCGGCGAGCAGCAAATGCCCGCGCGCTGTCGCGACGAGCGCATACAACACGTCCGGATGCACATTCAACGCCTGGTTCGCAGGAATCGTCCACGGCGTCGTCGTCCAGATCACGGCGTAAACAGGACCGCCGACGGGTGCCGCGAGGCCGAATGCCTGTGACAATCTGCTCCGCTCGCGCTCAGCGAGCGGGAAGCCGACGTCGACGGCGACGTCGACGCGATCCTCGTATTCGACCTCGGCTTCGGCCAGCGCGCTGTCGCAATCGAAGCACCAGTTGACGGGCTTCAGGCCCCGATACAGGTAGCCCTTCTCGAGCAGCTTGCCGAGCGTGCGGATCTCGTCGGCCTCGTTGCGGTAGTTCATCGTCGTGTACGGATGGTCCCAGTCGCCCAGCACGCCGAGACGCTCGAAGTCCTTCTTCTGCCGTTCGATCTGCTCGGTGGCGTATGCGCGGCACAACCGCTGGGTCTCCGCCGTCGGCAGGTTCTTGCCGTGCGTCTTCTCGATCTGCACCTCGATCGGCATGCCGTGACAATCCCAGCCGGGCACGTACGGGACGTCGAAGCCGGCCAGCGTGCGGCTCTTGACGATCGTGTCCTTCAGGATCTTGTTGACGGCGTGGCCGATGTGGATGTCGCCGTTCGCGTAGGGCGGACCATCGTGCAGGATGAAACGCGGGCGCCCGCGCGAGGCAACCCGTATGGCGTCGTAAACACGATTCGCGCGCCAGGCGGCAACCCACGCCACTTCACGGCGCGCCAAGTCCCCGCGCATCGGGAAGGGCGTGTCCGGCAGATTGAGCGTGGACTTGTAATCGGTGCGGGAATCGTCGGGCATGGCGCTTCTTCAGGGTCTAGCAGACGTACATCGGTCGGACCGGCGGCATTTCAACCTCGCGCGGCGAAATAGTTGCGTGCATCGACGACGTCGTGCGCGATGGCCCGCTTGAGCGTGTCGACGTCCGGGAAGCGTTCCTCGTCACGCAACTTGTGCAGGAACTCGACGGTGATCCGACGACCGTAGATCGACTCGTCGAAGTCGAGCATGAAGACCTCCAGCAGCGGCGTTGCGTCCACCTTCACCGTCGGCCGCACGCCCACGCTTGCAACACCGCGCCGCGGCGCGGCGCCAATTCCATGCACGCGTACAGCGAAAATGCCCGTCAGCGCCGGGCGCCGGCGCAGCGGCACGTTCGCGGTCGGGAAACCCAGCGTGCGGCCGAGCCGGTCGCCGTGCGCGACGCGGCCCGTGATCGCGTAGTTGCGCCCCAGAAGCGCGGCCGCGTGCTCGAGATCACCGGCCGCGAGCGCCGTGCGCACCGCCGTGCTCGATGCGCGCTGGCCTTCGACGTCGACAGTGCGCATCGACTCGACGCTGAACCGTGTGGCCGTCGTGCGCAGGAACGCGAGATCGCCCTGTCGCCCGCGCCCGAAGCGGAAATCCTCACCGACGAGCACCCACTGCGCATGCAACTCTTGCTCGAGGACGTCGCGAACGAAATCGCCCGCCGTCAGCGAAGCAAGGCGCGCATCGAAGCGCGCCACGTACGCGATCGCGACGCCGTACGCGCGGAGCAACTCGAGCTTTGCCCGCAGCGTCGACAGCCTTGGCGGCGCCGCCTTCGGAGCGAAGAACTCGCGCGGATGCGGCTCGAACGTCAACACGGCCGGCGGCAACCGCAGATCCTCAGCGGCCTCGACCAACCGCGACAGCATCGCCTGGTGTCCGCGATGGACGCCATCGAAGTTGCCGATCGTCAACGCGACCGGCGCTTGCCCTGCGCTCGTCAGTTGGCGCTGTACCCGCACTCAGTTGTTCACCGCTCGTCGATGCGGCATCCGTTCAACAAAACCCGTCATTTTAGCGCAGTCGCGTTTTTTCCCCTGCTGCGCACGGCGATGCTTCAGCCGGCGTCGACCTGCTGCCAGCCGCCGTCGACAAGCGGGTGATAGAGCGCGATGCGAACCGGCCGCGGGTCCAGCGCGCGGACGATCCGCGCGTAGCGGTCGAGTTGCGGCCGATAACGGTCGAATTCCTGTTGGAGAAAGTTTGCGGCACTGCCGCCGAGGTGGGCGCCGGTCTTGAAGTCGACGACGTAACGGCAGCCGTCCGCGACGAAGCTGCGATCGACTACGATGTGCACGATCCGGCCGTCCTCCTCGCCCGCCAGCGCCCACTCGCTGCGCGCATCGCCATGCGACGCATCGAACAGCCAGCGGCCCCGCGGGTCGCTGAGCGTACGTGCGATGACGGCGGCAACGCGCTGCGCGGCGCGCGGCCGCACATCGGCTTCGAGCCCCTCGGTCCCGAGTTCGGCCAGAATGCGCTCGTGCTCGCGCTGGAGCCGGCGCTCGTCCCATTGCGCGAGACCTTCCGCGGCAATCTGTGCAAGGAACCGATGCGCGACCGTTCCCACCGCGGCGGCGATGGCATCCGCCCAATCGAACACCAGCGTATCGGCCGGTCGCGCGTACGGCACCGCAATGGGCAGCGGGATCGGCAACGGTGGCAACCGCATGTCGAGCGGCACACGCAGCAGCGAGTCCTCCGCAACGAGACTCGCCGTCGTATCGTCGGCACCGACATCGCCCGGGGGCGGCGGCGACGCAGCAGCGAGCGCGTCCCACAAACGCTCGAGCGGCGTGCCACGCGCAGGCCGCTTCCACTCGGGCGCGTCGTGCGCAGCTTCGGCTACGGCGGTGAGATGCAGCCGTTTCCGGGCACGGGTGGCGCCGACGTAGAGCAGTCGGCCAAGCTCGGCGACTTCCTCGGCCGCGTCGAGCGTGCCGAGCCACTTGTAGACCGGATCGGATGCGGCGTACGTGCCGACCTTTGCGCGCAGCGGTGCAAGGATCAGCGATGACGCACCGTCGTGCTGGCGGACCTTCCAGCGCAGCACCGGTTGCCCCGAGCCACCCGTCTCGATATCGAGTGCCGGGAGGATCACGGCATCGAACTGCAGGCCCTTCGCGCGGTGCAGCGTCATCACCTGCACGGTCGTCGCGTCGGATTCGACCGTCGCTGCGAACAGTCGCTTTGCCAGTGCATTCATCCGCTCGTCGTCGGGAAGGTCGCCACCGCGCTCCTGCTCGGCCAGCAGCGCGAACACGCGATCGGCGCCGGCGCGGTCGAGCGGCGAGGAGATGCACGCGGGCCCGCCCAGCGCGAGCCACGCCGCGCGCACACGGACTGCGAACCGCTGGCGACCGCGAGCGGCAAGCGCCGGTTCGAGCGCCGCCCACAACCGCTCGAGCCGCAGACGGCCGTCGGCCGCGAGCGCGTCCCGCACGGCGGCGTCGGAAATCGCGTCGGGCAGCGGGCGATCGGCCGCAGCATTCGCGATAACGAGCAGGTCGGCCAGCGGAAGGCCGCACCAGGGCGCGCGCATGACTGCAAGCCATGCGAGTCGATCGGCGGGTTGCGCGAGCGCCCTCGCAAGTGACAGCAGATCGCGTGTCGCCAGCCGGTCGAACAGGCCTTCGAGATCGACGGCAGAAAAGTCGATGCCGGCCGCGCGGAGCGCCGGCAGCAGCGGCTGCGCGTGGCTGCGTGCGCGGACCAGCACCGCGACACTCGTCATGCCTGCTTCGAGCGCCTCACTGACCCTCGCGACGACCGTAGCCGCTTCTTCGCCGCGCGTTCGCGCGACGTCGAGCGTCGGCGTGACGTCGTTGCCGGTGGAAGGGTCGGCGTAGCTCGCGCGAAAACCCGCTTCGCCGCGACCGGCATCGGAGGCGCGCGGCAGCACATGCGCGAACACATGATTGACCCAGCCGACGATCGACCGCTGCGACCGGAAATTGCGCGTGAGCTCGACGACGTCCACCGCAACGCCGGCAACCTGACCGGACATCTGCGACTCGATGAACAGCCGAACCTCGGCCTGGCGGAAGCGATAGATCGACTGCATCGGATCGCCGACGGCGAACAGCGTACGACCGTCATCGGGTTCCCAACCTTCGCACAACCGACCGATCAGCGCGAGTTGCGCGCGCGACGTGTCCTGGAACTCGTCGACAAGCAGGTGGGACAGCCGGTAATCGATCGCGAGCAGCAGATCGCTCGGGTTGTCGGACGTGCCGAGCGCATTGAGAGCCCGCAGCGTCGCCTCGGTGAAATCCGATTGGCCGTGCGCAGCGAATACGCCGGCGAGTGCCTGCGCAGCCGCCGGGAGAATGCGCATCGTGGCGACGACGAACGCCCATGCGTCGTCACCATATGCAACGGGCGGCAGCGATCTCAACCGATGCCACGATGTGGCGAGTTCCGCAACGGCAGCGGCCTCGGCAAGCCACGCGACGAACGCCGCCTTGCGCCGTGCGCGTTCGGACGCGCCAGGTCCGGAGCCCGTTGCCGGGAAGCCGTGGCTCGACTGGACCGCCTTGGTAAACGTGCCATTCCTGGTCAACAGCCAATCCGCGAGTGCCAGCCACGCCGCAAGATCCTCGTCTTCCGGCAGCGTGCCCGCAGCGCCGAGCATCCGCACGGCAGGAATGAACGCCGGCGCGGACGGATCGGTGGCGAAGTGCTCGCTGGCGTTGGCGGCATGCAACTGCAGCGTCGCAACGAGCGCGGCCGGAATGCGCTCGCGGACTGCTCGGATCGCCACGCTGATTTCCCACCGCAGCGCGCGCTCGACGTCGACCCGCAGCGCTGCGGGGTCGTCGGTGTACACGTGGGTCGGCCATCGGTCGCGCGCCGACAGCATCTGCGCAATCAGCCGCGTCGCGGTCATCGCGTCGTTGTCCAGCCACTTGAGAAACGTCTGCCAGTGCGGATCACCGGCCGGTGCGGCGGCGAGCACATCGCGGGCCGCTTCGGCGTACAGCAGATCGGCATCGTCGACGAAACGCGGCAACGCGCCGAGCTCGGATGCGATCGGTGCCTGGCGCGCGAGCGCGGTCGCCATAGCGTCGATCGTGATGATGCGCAATCGCGACGGCTGCTCGGTCAGTCGCCAGCCAAGCGCGCGATCGCGCGCGAGCGCCGCGCGCGCCAGCCGTTGCGTGAGCGCGACGTGCGCGGGAAGGGGCTCGCGGCGGTCGTCGTGCTCGCTTTGCGCACCGCGCAGCGCCTCGACGACGCGCTCACGCATTTCTGCGGCCGCCTTGCGCGTGAACGTCATCGCGACGATGGACTCCGGCCGTTCGACGATTGCGAGCAGCGCAAGAAACCGCGCGATCAGGAGCTCGGTCTTGCCGGAGCCGGCGGGAGCCTGAACGAGCCACGACTTCGTGACGTCGAGCGCCTGCGCCCGCGCCCGCGCGTCCTGCCGCGCCATTGCGTCGTCGTCAGTCATCGGAAGCCTCGGCCGAAGCCATGCCGTCATCGAGCAGCCGGATGCGGCACAGCGGCTGCAGGCCGCAGTATTGGCAGGTTGACGGTTGTCGCGGCGCGACGCGCGCAACGCCGTCGCGCAGTTCGCGCGCGAGCATTGCGAGCTCGGCGCGCAACGTGGCGAGCGTTGCGGTCCAGTCGCGTGTGGGCACTCGCGGCGACGTGCCTGCGACGTCGAGGCCTGGCCAGGTTTCGGCCCGATCGGCGATGCCCCGGACTTCGATCTCGCCCGCCTTGAGCTTTGCAAACGCGAGTGCGCGTATCGGCGCCGTTGCGCTGCGCTCGACGGCATGTGCGTAGACGGCGAGCTGGATGCCCTCGGGCCGGGGGGCAAACCACCGCGCCGGGCCTGCAACGCGTCCCGACTTGTAATCGACGATGGCAAGGCCGCCTGTCGCGAGCTCGTCGATGCGGTCGACACGGACCTTCACCGCGACACCCTCGACCTCGGTCTCGATCGCCTGCTCGTTCGCCCGCGCCACGAACGCAGGACGCGGCAGTTCGTGCTCCACGAGCCACGCGAGCATCGTCGTCGCCAGACGGTGCGATTCGGCGTCGGCTACCGCGGGAGGCAGCGCGCGCCATCGCGCATGCGGCAGCTTCGCCTTGCCTGCGGCGATCGACGCGTCGATCCGTTGCTGCAATGCCGCCGGCTCGAGTGCCGCGAGTGCAGCAAGCGTCGCATGGTCGCGCACGTCGTCCCAGAATGCCGTCAGCATCGCATGCAGCACGATGCCCCGCTCCGCCGCCGACAGGCCGTCCGGACAAGGTGCCCACGCGTCCGCTCGCAGTCGAAAGCGCGCGAACGCCTTGAATGGGCATGCGCTCTGGCTGTCGAAGAGCTGCGCGCCGCCACGCATGTACGTGCCGGCGGGGATCGGCGGCGCGCGATCGTCGGTGATGCGTTCGAGCGTCGTGGGGCCGATCGCATCGGCTCGCCTGGCAGGCCTGCCCGATGGCGTGCCATGCAGGACCGGCCACGCCTCGAACAGCGGCGAAATGACGGCGGGCGCGTCGTCGATCAGCGCCGCGTGGCTGACCACGATCTCGGGTGCGAGTGCTGCCAACGCGTGCGTCATCGCCTGCGCGTGGGCGAGCGCCGAATCGGGATGAGCGCGCGCGACACCGCGCGCGTATTGCCATTGGAGCGGCAGGAACGGGCTGGGCGTCGCGGCGGGCGGCCAGCGTTCTGCGTCGAAGCCCGCGAGCCACGCGCAATCGAATGACAGTCCGACGGCCTCCAGGGTGCCGAGAATCTGCACTTGCGCAGGCGCGGCCTCGGGCTGGAACAGCGTCTCGTCGAGCAACGCGCGCAGAGTCTCGAGCGCACTTGCGGGGCCGACCGCACCGGTGACGGCACCGGTTGCGGCGAATTTGGCGACGACATCCGACCACGCGTCACGCGCCTGCCACTGAGCACTGGTCAGCGGCGCCGTGCCCGGCCAGCCGGTCGCAGCGAGCCACTCGGACCATGCGCGCGCCCAGTCGCGCGGCAGCCGATTCACGCGTGAAGGTAAAGCCGCGGCGCTGAACTGCCGGTGCAACGCGGGATCGACATCGGAGAGTGCCGCGACGATGTCGAACCAGCCGACGTCGCGACGTGCGACTTTGCGCCACGCCTCTTCGACGCCCGCGCGGCGCATCCAGTGTGCGTCGGCATCGGGCAGGAACGGCGCCCGCACGAGTGCTGCGGCCGTGGCCGCCTCGATGGGTCCGCTCGCGACCGCGATCAGTGCCAGCGCGCATGCGACGATCGGCACCGACGAAAGCTGCTCGCCCAGCGAAATGCCGTAGGGACGCGGCGCGTCCGGCTGCAGCGCGAGCAGCAACTCGGGGCACAGGATCTCTTCGGCGAGTGCCACGACTTCGCTGCGCCGTTCGTGCAGGTTGGCGACGACGATCGCCACGCGCGCGTCAGGACGCTCGGCCACGCGCGCTCGTGCAAACGCGAGCGCGCGGGTCGTTTCGAGCAATGGGCTCGGCGCGGACGTCCGATGTCGCGACGTCGGCGCGCGATCGGTCGGCGGGACTTCATCGATCGTGGCGCCTGCCGCCTTCAGCGCATCGACCAGGCGGCGCTGCTGGGGCGTGATCGGCAGGAAGGCGTGGAGCAGGATGCGCGGCGACGACCGCACGATTCGCGGAGCGACGAGTGTCAGCACGTCGGGCAACTGGACGGGATCGATCGCCGCCAGCGCATCGAGACGCTGCTGGTAGCGCTCGCACCACGCGGCAAACGTCGCGACGTCGTCGCCATTCCCGCGCGCCGCGACGGCCTGCGGCGATTCGTTCGGCGCGCGCCACGCATGGAACTGCATCCATGCATCCATCGCGTGGCGCGCGGCACCCCGCGGGTTCAACAGCTTGCGCCCCTCGCCCTTGACGACCGCGTACCAGAGCTCGCGGGCGACGCCAGCGTCGAGCAGCACGCGACCATCACCGGCGCGCGCCGCGAGCGCTTCGAGCCAGAGGCGATCGAGCCACAGCGTCCAAGGTAGAACTTGCGCCGCATTCCACGCGACGAGGCCCTGCGCGCGGCGCGACGCGTCGAAGCGCAGCGCGACGTCGCGCGCAAGGCGATTGTTGGGCGTGACGACGATTGCGCCGTCCGCCAGCGCGTCGACGAGCGATGACTGCGACATCGTGGAGGGATTGCGGGCGGTGCCTCGAAACGATGGCAGCCGCGTAGAAGCAGGGGTGAAACTCTAGCAGATGGTCGCGCTAGTCGGATCCAATCGGTCCGCGCATCAGGGTCGAGATCGGCGGATGTACCGGTTCCGACGCTTCCGTCGCAACGAACACGGGCATCTGCGATGCGGGTCGCGCAGCGGCGGCCGCGCTTTGCATCAGTGAGCTCATCGCCGCGGTGGCGGACGACTCGGGGGAGCGATTGCTGGCCGTCCATTCGCCGCACCAGTCGTCGTCGCGAACGTGCGGCCAGACGCCTTCGACCATGTACGTCTTCGCCGATAGCGGGTTCACGATCGGCCCCGTGCGCCGGCACTGTCCCCAGCGCACGCCCTTTTCCTCGGCCTCGGCCTCGTTGCGGTCGTAGTGCTGGCAAGCGACGCACTTATGCAAGACGATCTCCTGGGCAATCAAGTCGAAGTGTCAAACCGCGGTCAGTGCAGGATCATCGCGGCGAAACCAGCCGGAACCGTTTTGCGGTCGGGGCGCATTCGGGGTGTTGCGAGCCGTTCGACGTGCTTGGTGCGCGCACCGGCAGGCAGCTTGCGCTGCGACGAAGACTGTTGCCGACCCACGCGGCGCGACATCGCGACCTCGGGGCGGCGCGATTTTCCGAAGCGGCCGGTCGACCGTGCGCCGGAGGCTCGGAGGTTCGATGAGAAAAAGGCCGCCGACCGCATCGCTGTTTGCAGTTTAAAAATGTTCCCGGCGACCGCAAACCGGTGAATGGGCTCAGGCGGCGAGTTCCGGGAGCGCAGCCATCATCGCCTCCGGAACGCGCTGCACGCGGGTGAAACCGGGAAGCGCCTGCGCGTCCAGTTGCGACTGCAGCTCGGCATCGGCTGCGGCGGCCTCCTGCGACAGTTGCGCGTCGTATGCCTTCCGCGTCTCGGGATCCGAAAGCACGGCGTAAGCCGCGTGGATCATGCGTACGAGTCCCGACAGGTCCTGTCCGGCATCGGTCATGCCGTACTGGAATCGCTCGAGCAACGCGGCGTACGCGGCCTCGATGCGATTCGACGTTGCGCCAGGTGCGAGTTCCAGATAATCGTAGTGCGTGTAGTTCACCTTCATCTCCTGTCCGGGTCGGCGTCTTGGTTAGCGCCGGCTGCAACCTCTTGAGCAGCAACCGTGCCACGCGCGAAACCCGTTGATCGGGACGCGATAAGTCGTTGACGCGACAGGAACCGTGCGCGTTGCGCACGCTGAAAATGACAGCTAGTGCACTACGAAATCGCGATCCTTCGCCGCTTCCGGTCGGCCGCGGCGGGTCAAATCACGGCAAGTCGCGACGCCCGAACCGGCGGCGGAAAGGCCGCGTCGATCGCATCGATCGTTGCGGAGGAAAGGGTGATCGCAGTCGCCGCGCGATTCTCGTGCACGTGTACGACGTCGCTGGTTTGCGGAATGCTGATGACGTGCTCGCGTCGCAGCAGCCACGCGAGCGCGAGCTGGGCCACCGAAATGCCTGCGGCGCCAGCGATGCGGAGCAACGCTGCATTGCGCAGCAGCGCGCCCTCGCCGACCGGCGCATAGGCCATGACGGCAATCGAGCGCTTGCGGCACAGCGGCAGCAGCGAAAACTCGATGCCCCGCTCGCCGACGTGATAAAGCACCTGGTTGACAGCGCACTGCGCGCCGTCGGGTAACGCGAGCAATTCATCCATGTCGGCGGTGTCGAAGTTCGAGACGCCCCAGCGCATGATCTTGCCATCGCGCCGCAGGCGCTCGAAGGCGCCGACAGTTTCGGCAAGCGGGATCCGACCGCGCCAGTGCAGCAGGTAGAGGTCCAGCCGATCCGTCCGCAGGCGCTGCAGGCTGCGCTCGCAGGCCGCAATCGCACTGCGCGCGCCTGCATTGTGCGGATAGACCTTGCTGACGACGAACACGTCGTCGCGGCGCCCGTCGATCGCCTCCGCGAGCACTTCTTCGGCGCCACCGTCGCCGTACATTTCGGCGGTGTCGAAGAGCGTCATGCCCACGTCAATGCCGGCGCGAAGCGCGGCCACCTCGCGCTTGCGCGTGCGGGCCGATTCGCCCATCCGCCACGTGCCCAATCCGAGCGCCGGCACGTTCGTCCCGTCGGTGAGGCGCACCGTCGGCATGGTGTTGTCGCGCACTGCCATCATCGAAGGATAGCGCTGCCGCACGGCCGCTGTCATCGCGATCGTGCGGTGCCACTCGACGTACAATAGGACTGCGATGGTTCCGCTCGACAGCCCCGAAACCTCCACGCGACGCGTCGTGCGTGCCGCGTGCCCGCACGACTGCCCCGACACGTGCGCGATGCTCGTCACCGTCGAGAACGGTCGCGCGATCGAGATCAAGGGTGCGCCCGACCATCCGACGACCGGCGGCACGCTGTGCACGAAGGTCGCGCGTTATCTCGACCGCACGTATTCACCCGACCGGCTTCGGTATCCGATGCGACGCATCGGCGCGAAAGGCGAAGGCCGCTTTGCCCGCATCTCGTGGGACGAGGCGCTGGACGAGATCGCGACGCGTTTCAAGGCGATTGCCGAGTCGACCGACGGACCCCAGGCGATCCTGCCGTACAGCTATGCAGGCACGATGGGGTTGCTGCAAGGCTCGTCGATGGACCGGCGATTCTTCCATCGCCTCGGCGCATCGCTGCTCGACCGGACGATCTGCGCAGCCGCAGGCAAGGCCGGCTGGGCGGCCGTTGTCGGCGCGTCGATGGGCATGGACGTCGAGGCGTACGTCGACAGCCGGCTGATCCTGATCTGGGGCAGCAATCCGATCACGTCGAACCTGCATTTCTGGACGCGCGCGCAGGAGGCGAAGCGGCGCGGCGCGCGACTGGTCGCCATCGACCCGTACCGCAGCGCCACCGCTGACAAGTGCCACGAGCACATCGCGTTGCTGCCGGGCACCGACGCGGCGCTCGCATTCGGCATCATGCATCTGCTGATCGACAGCGGATGGATCGATCGCGACTACGTCGACCGCTATACGATCGGCTTCGACGCGCTCGCCGAGCGCGTGCGCGAGTGGACGCCCGATCGCGTCGCATCGACCTGCGGCATCCCGCGCGAGCAACTGGTCAGGCTCGCGCACGACTACGGCACGACCAAGCCTGCCGCGATCCGTCTCAATTACGGCATGCAGCGGATTCGCGGCGGCGGGAACGCCGTGCGGGCGGTGGCGTGCCTGCCCGCGCTCGTCGGTGCGTGGCGCGATCCGGCCGGCGGTGCGTTGCTGTCGTCGTCGGGGACTTTCCCGGTCGATTCGGCGGCCCTCGAGCGGCCGGACCTCATTCATGGCGCGCCGCGGACGATCAACATGTCGGCGATCGGCGATGCGTTGCTCGATGCGCGCGATCCGCCCGTTCGCGCGATTTACGTCTACAACTCGAATCCAGTGGCCGTCGCGCCCGATTCGTCGCGCGTCGTCGCCGGATTTTCACGCGACGACCTGTTCTGCGTCGTTCACGAGATCTTCAAGACCGACACCGCGGACTTCGCCGACATTCTGCTTCCTGCGACCACCCAGCTCGAGCAGACCGACGTCCACAATTCGTACGGCCATCTGTACGCGCTCGCCAACAACCCGGCCATAGCGCCCATTGCCGAAGCGTTGCCGAACACCGAGGTCTTTCGCCGCCTCGCCGCGCGGATGGGCTACACCGATCCGTGCTTCAGCGAAAGCGACGACACGCTCGCACGCGCCGCGTTCCGCAAGAACGACGTCCGCGCGCAAGGCATCGAGTGGGATACGCTGAAGCAGAGCGGTTGGCAGCGGTTGAACGTGCCCCGCCCCTACGCGCCGTTCGCAAATGGCGGTTTCCCGACGCGGTCGGGCAAGTGCGAGTTCTGGTCTGATACGCTCGCGGCGCAAGGACAGGATCCGCTGCCCGCGTATCTGCCGCCGCGGGAGTCGGCGGCGTCCAATCCGGCGCTCGCCGAACGCTATCCGCTTGGATTCCTTTCACCGCCGGCCCGCAACTTCCTGAATTCGTCGTTTGCGAACCTGCCGGAATTCCTGGCCGAGGAAAGGACGCCCCATCTCGACATCCATCCCGACGATGCCGGTGCACGCGGCATCGGCGCCGGCGATCCGGTTCGCGTCTTCAACGACCGCGGCAGTCTGCTCGCGACTGCGCGGGTAACGGATCGTGCGCGACCCGGCGTCGTCGTTGCCCCCTCGGTCTGGTGGCGCAAGCTCGCACCCGGCGGCGAGAACGCCAACGCGGTGACGAGCCAGGCGCTGACCGATCTCGGTCGCGCCGCGACGTTCTACGATTGCCTGGTGGAAGTGCGCCCGGCGTAGCGGGTACGGCCGGACGCCTGCGCGTGCGCCGCGCCACGCCGCCGCTAGATCTTGCGGACCAGCCCCACCATCACGCCGAAGATCTCGAGCGCACCCTCGGCACGGATGACCGGATACGCCTTGTTTTCCGGCCTCAGGATGAACGCACCGTTCTCGATATCCAGGCGCTTCAACGTGAACTGGTTGTCGACGATCGCCACGACGATGTCGCCCTTTTGCGCCGCGGCGCGCTTCTCGACGACAACGAGATCGCCTTCGAAGATTCCCGCGTCCATCATCGAATCGCCCCTGACGCGAACGAGCACCGTCTGCGACGGCCGTTCGATCAGGTAGTCGTCGAGCGTGACGGCATCAGGCTCGTCGTCGGCGATGGCTTCCGGCAGGCCGGCGCGCACGAAGCCCGATGCGACCGGCCGCGCGAAAAACCGCTTCGTGGGTGCGAGACGACGATCGGGCGTCGATTCGAGCAAGCCGGCAAGCTTCATCCGCGCCACCAGCGCCGCCACCGACGATTTCGACCGCAAGCCGAGCAGGCTGCCGATCGACGCGTACGACGGCAACGCGCGGTGGCGCGCGTAGTAATCCTGCAGCGCGCCTAAATATGAACGATCGTTCGACATTACGGTAGAATAACGAACGAACGTTCGTGCGTCAAGCCCTCCGGGAATGTCGCGCTGGACTTGCCCACCGCCACGCTCCAATGCTGCCTGTTTCCAGCTTCGCTTTCGTCGATCTCGAAACCACCGGCACACGTGCCGATGCGGACCGGATCACCGAAATCGGCATCGTCCGCGTCGATCTCGACGGCGAAGGGCTGCCGCAGGTGGCCGAATGGAGCACGCTCGTCGATCCCGAGGTCCCGATCCCGCCCGCGATCCAGGTGCTGACCGGCATCACCGATTCGATGGTCGCCTCGGCGCCGACGTTCTCGACGATCGCCGGCGATGTGGCGCAGATGCTCGGCGGCCGCGTGTTCGTCGCGCACAACGCGCGCTTCGACTACGGATTCCTGAAGCATGCGTTCGCGCGCCTCGAGCGACCATTCGCTGCACGCGTGTTGTGTACGGTGCGCTTGTCGCGGCGGCTGTTTCCCGAGGTCGACGGGCACGGACTCGATGCGCTGATCGCGCGCCATTCGCTGGCCGTTTCCGATCGGCATCGCGCCCTCGGCGACGCGCGAGCGATCTGGTCGTTCGTCCAGTTGCTCTATCGCGAACGGCAGCGCGAGGACGTCGATGGCGCCATCCGGCGAATCCTGCGACTGCCGAGCCTGCCGCCGCAGCTCGCGCCGGACGCGATCGACGTGCTGCCCGAATCGTCCGGCGTGTATCTGTTCTATGGCGACAACCCGCTTCCGCTCTACGTCGGCAAGAGCATCAACCTGCGCGAGCGCGTCGGTGCGCACTTTTCGCAGGACTGGCGCAGCGAGACCGACCTGCGGCTGTCGCAGGAGATCCGCCGGATCGAGTTCGAGGAAACCGCCGGCGAGCTCGGCGCCCTGTTGCGCGAAAGCGTGCTGATCAAGTCGCGGCTGCCCGCGTACAACCGCGCGTTGCGCCGCAAGCTCGAGGCCGGCGTGCTCGAAATCGTCGATGGCGTGCCGCGGTTCGTCGCCGCCGCCGGCATCGATGGCGCGAAGCTGTCGGGCAGCTACGGTCCGTTCGCATCGCGCGCATCGGCGCGCGCGGCGTTGCGCCAACGCGCGTCCGACCACCGGTTGTGTGCGCTGCGGCTGCGACTCGAGCGGCGCGCCGGTGGCCCGTGCTTTGCGCGTCAGCTCGCTCGATGCGATGGCGCCTGCGTCGGTGCCGAGTCACCGGCGTCGCACGATCAGCGGCTCGTCAACGCGATGGCACCGCTGATGATCCCGCGCTGGCCGGCGGCGGGCCTGGCGCTCGTGCGCGAATGCGGGTCGGGCGAACGCACCGACGTTCACCTGTTTCGCGACTGGTGTTGGCTCGGCACTGCGCGCGACGACGGCGAGCTTGAGGACCTGGTCGAGGCGCCGCAGTCCGCCGCGTTCGATCTCGACGTCGTGAAGCTGCTCGTGCGGCGGTATCGTGCGGGTACCCTGCGCCTCATCGCGGCGCACGCCGGCGACGCAGAACGCCACGATGCGCCGGAATACGCCTAGAACACGTCTAGTCCGCCGTCGCGTGCGCCGCGACGACGTGCGCCACGCAAACGGTGAGCCGCTTCGCATACTCGATGTCGAGGAATTCGTTCGGTCCATGCGCATTCGACTTCGGACCGAGCACGCCGGTGATCAGGAACTGCGCTTGGGGGAAGCGCTCGCCGAGCATCGCCATGAACGGGATTGTCCCGCCCTCGCCCATCGCGGCCACCGGCTTGCCATAGACGGCGCGCGACGCATCGTCGAGCGCCATCCCAAGCCAGGGCCGCGTCGCCGGCGCGTTCCAGCCGGTCGCGCCCTGCGCAGCTTCGAACGTCACCTTCGCACCGTGGGGCGGATCCGATTCGAGCAGCGATTTCATCGTCACAGTCGCCGTGTGGCCGTCGACGAGCGGTGGCAGCCGCAGCGACAGTTCCAGCGCCGTCTTCGGACGCAGCACGTTGCCCGCGTTGGCAATCGCCGGCAGGCCGTCGGCGCCGATGATCGACAGCGCGGGCCGCCACGTTCGATTCAGCAGTGCTTCCGCCGCGTCGTCGATCATCGGCAGCGTACCGGCGCTGAACGGATACTTGCGAAACACGATGTCGCCGAGGATCGATGCAGCAGCACCCGCCTGCGCCACGCGCTCGGGTGGAATATGAACGTGGAAGGCCGACGGCAAAATCCAGCCGTTCCCCGCGTCCTCGAGACGGTCGAGCAGCTTGCGCGCAATGCGAAATGACGACGGCACGACACCGCTCGCATCCCCGGAGTGCACGCCCTCGGTCAACACCTCGACGGTCAGCGTGCCGGACGCGAGGCCGCGCAGCGACGTGGTCATCCACAGGCGTTCGTAGTCGCCGCAACCGGAATCGAGACCGATGACGAGATCGACGTTGCCAAGCCGCGGTTGCAGCGCATCGAGATAGGCCGGCAGGTCGTAGCTGCCGCTCTCCTCGCACGTCTCGATCAGGCCCACGCAGCGCGCGTGGCGCACGCCCTGCGCCGACAGCGCACCCAGCGCGGACAGCGCCGAAAAGATCGCGTAGCCGTCGTCCGCGCCACCGCGGCCGAAGAGCCTGCCGTTCTCGATGATCGGCGTCCACGGTCCGCCGTCGTCGCGCCAGCCAACCATCTCGGGCTGCTTGTCGAGGTGCCCGTAGAGCAGGACGGTCCTGTCGTCGTCACCGGGCACTTCGAACAGCAGCACAGGGGTTCGTCCCGGCAGCCGGACGATCTCCACCGTCAGGCCCGGAATGGACTGCGCGCGCGCCCACTTTTCCGCGAGCCGGATCACCCGCTCGATATGTCCGTGCGTCTCCCAATCGGGATCGAAATGCGGCGACTTTGCCGGAATGCGGATGTAATCGACGAGGCGGGGAACGATGTCGTCGTCCCACTGGCGAGCGATGCGCTCGGTGGCGGCGGGGATCTGCATGAGCGAGGGAATTCGTCGACGCGAAGGGTTGAACAATAGCAAATCGATCGAACGCTTCGTATCGGCCAACGTAGCGGCCAGTGCTTCGCGCGACGACTCGCCGCGAGGGACATGCAGCAGCCACGTAGAATCGCAGCATGTCGCAATCGGTTTGCAAGTGAATGGACACGACCGCCCCGCCCTACGCGGGACTCAC
>Ga0207697_10000135_pt1 | contig 35637 bp, 26 predicted proteins | sample KBSSwiS5withPhiX_FD_184293 | JGI IMG/M metagenome (GOLD analysis project Ga0207697, IMG submission 184293) | Switchgrass rhizosphere microbial communities from Kellogg Biological Station, Michigan, USA, with PhiX - S5 (SPAdes) (version 2) | ecosystem: Host-associated > Plants > Roots >... | reverse complement strand
TCCGCCGGTTGGCCGAGCCAATGCAAAACAGTTTCCACCGGAAGCACTACAGCGGTCGCCAGAATCGAGAGCGCGACAGCGAGCATCAATCCGCGCTGGAGTCCGCGGCTAACACCTAAATCGTCGTTGGCACCGACCGCCTGGGCAATGATTGGGTCGAGCCCCATGATCACACCCCACCCGAAGATGACTGTTGCAAAAAAATAAAGGTTACCGAGCGCGACCGCTGCCAGTGCCACGCCCTGGAAATGGCCCACCATCACGATGTCGACCACACCCATGGTTACGATTCCGACTTGCGCAAAGGCGACCGGGGCGGCCAGATGCCAGGTGCGGCGCAGGTCGTCGCGATTGGGAATGAATGGGCGCAGAGTCAACAAAATCGGTTCGTTAGGCGGCACTAATGCCGCGCGAGCTCATCCCGATAAACAACACCGCCTTTCATCACAAAACCAACGCGCCCAAGCACGGTAATGTCTTGCAAAGGATCTCCCGGCACCGCGATGAGATCGGCGAATTTTCCCGTTTCGACGCTGCCCACGCGATCCTGCCAGTTGATGATCTCCGCGTTCAAACTGGTTGCGGATACGATCGAGGCCGCAGCTGGTTCACCGAGCTTGTTACGCACGGCGAATTCTTTCCAGTTTTCGCCATGTTCAATCACGGCAGCGTCGGTTCCAAACCCAGCCGGAAGTTTAGCGGCGAGCGCGCGTTTGAATCCGGCGAACATGATGCCTTGCATCTTGCGACTGCGTTCGCGCTCCGACTCGGGCACGTTGTTCTTGATTCCGTTTTGCTCAATTGAGTCCCCCACTCCAAGTGTCGGGACGTAATACGTCTTGCCTTTCGACGCTTTGATTAACGCGATCGCTTCATCATCAAGATCGGATCCATGATCGACCGTCCGAACACCGGCGCGAATCGCCGCTTTGATCCCAGCCGCGCCGTGCGCGTGCGCCGCGACTTGTCCACCCCAGCGAGTCGCCTCTTCGACCGCCGCCTTGATTTCGGCATCGGAGTACTGCTGACGCCCCGGCTCAATTCCTTTCGATAAGACCGCCCCGGTCGCCATGATCTTGATGAAATCGGCGCCGTTCTTGAAATTAGTGCGGACCGCTTTTGTGATTTCCTCCGGGCCGTCCGCGAGATTTTTGACTACTGGCACATCGACGTAGATGGAAAACTGTCTCGCATCGCCCGCACCGCCGGTGGATGAAACATAATTGCCAGCCACGAGCAGACGCGGCCCCGGCACCGCCCCTTCATTGATGGCGTTACGCAAATCGACATCCACGTAAGGCCATGTCGGTCCCATGTCGCGACAAGTGGTGAACCCGGCGCGCAGAGTGACCAGCGCGTTGCGCGCGCCCCAAAGCGCATCGTGACCCGGCGTTGTTTTCGCGAGCGCATCTTCCCAGTGGACACCCATGCGGCTGGTCAAATGCGTGTGCAGATCGATCAATCCCGGGAGCAAAGTCGCGTCACCCAGATCGATCACCGTTGCACCGTCTGGAACCGGAAGATTAGCACCGACGCCAGTAAACTTTTCGCCTTCCACTCGAACCATTGCCGGAGCCAACGCGGCGCCGCCGCGTCCATCAAGCAAACGTCCCGCTTTGATAATGGTGACAGATGTCGCAGGCGTTTGCGCTTGCGTGATCGCTGGCATCGACGCAACGCAGCAGAAGGCAATGACGAGCATCCAGAACCTTGTGGAATAGAAACCTGAATATTTCATTGGATAGATCCTCCGTTGTACGATGAGACCATGAAGCTGCGCCGCGCTGGCAGCGTCAAGCGGGAACCGGTTTGATTCTGGGGAGCGCACGCGCCCTCGCGTGCTGCGATTGGCGCCGCGCCGATCGCTTCTGCGGGCTCGGCGTTGCGCCCGAAGAACATTTCGGCGAGGGCGCCGGAAATGAGCACGCGAGGCGCGTGCGCTCCCCAAGCTCTGCCGCATCGCGCCCGCGGACAGACTCGTCGCAGCGGAATGGATAGGGATGACAGAATGCGGTTTTGCAGCGAGGAAACACGATGGACGAAACGAAGACGCCGCGGCGCGACGATATCCCTGACGCTGACAAGTGGGACTTGTCCCACCTTTTTGTCAGTGTCGACAAATGGAGCGAAGATTTTGCCTGGATCCAGGCGACCTACCCTCGCCTGACGACATGGAAGGGACGCGTCGGCGAATCGGCCGGGACGTTGGCGGAGGTATGCGAATTTGAGAAGGCGCTCGATTTGAAAATCGAGCGGGTCTATCACTTTGCGTCGCTGCAGTTGGCCGAGGATAGCTCCAATCCTGATTATCTCACCCGGATCGGCCAGTTGCAGAATCTGCTCACCAAGATCGGCGAGGCGAGCTCCTTCATCGTCCCGGAGATGCAGGCGATCTCGGATGAAAAGTTCGCGCAATTTCTCGAGGATCCCGCCCTCGCCGAATGGCGGATCAATCTCCACAAGATTCGCCGGATGAAACCGCATGTGCTTTCCGAGAAAGAGGAGCGCCTCCTGGCCCTGGGAAGCGCCGCCCTGGATGGCTACGACGACGCTTTCTCGCAGCTAAGCGACGTCGATATGAAATTCGGCGTACTTGTCGATGACAAGGGTCAGGAACGACCGTTGACGCAAAGCTCTTACAGCTCGTTTCTGGTCAAGCGCGATCACGATCTGCGAAAACGCGCCTTCCATCAGTTCTATGCTGAGTTTCAGGATCACCAGTTCACTCTTGCGAGTGTGCTTTCCTATTCGGTGAAGGCAGACGTTTTCCGGGCGCGGGTGCGTAATTATCCCTCTGCATTGGAGGCCTCGCTTTTTAGGGACGACATTCCGGTCGCGGTTTATGACGCTCTTATCGAATCGGTCCGGAAAAACCTCGATCCTCTTTTCCGCTACTACGAATTGCGGCAACGCGTTCTCGGCCTGAGCGAACTCCATCCCTACGACACCTATGTCCCGCTGGTGTCGGAGATTGAGACGGACATTTCCTTCGATGAAGCAATCACCGACGTGCTCGCGTCGCTGGCGCCGTTAGGTGAAGAATATGTCGAGTCGTTAGGCGCAGGGTTGCGCGGTCGGTGGTGCGACCGATATGAAACGAGAGGTAAACGAAGCGGCGCTTTTTCTTCCGGCAGCTACGGCGCGCCGCCCTATATCTTGATGAACTACAAGCGCGACGTTTTCTCCGATGTCTACACCCTCGCGCACGAAGCCGGTCATTCAATGCACACTTGGTTTTCGCAACGAACCCAACTCTATCAGGATGCGGACTATCCGATTTTCCTGGCAGAAGTAGCGTCGACCTTTAACGAGGAGCTGCTCACTCATTATCTCCTTGAACGTACGACTGATCGAAAGATGCGCGCTTATATCATCAATCGGCAGATCGATGACATCCGCGGCACCCTATTCCGTCAGACCATGTTCGCGGAGTTCGAGAAAATCATCCATGCGCTGGAGGAAAGCGGCGCGGCCTTGACGCTCGATGTTTTCAAAACCGAATACCGCAAGTTGCTCGAGGCTTATTTCGGGCCGGGTGTCGTGCTCGATCCGCAACTCGACCTCGAATGCATGCGTATCCCGCATTTCTACAACGCCTTCTACGTTTACAAATACGCCACCGGGATTTCCGCGGCGATGGCGCTCTCGGAACGTGTTCTGTCGGGAACGCCCGGAGCGGTCGAGGCTTACCTCGGCTTCCTGAAATCCGGCGGTTCGAAGTTTCCGCTCGAGACCTTGCAAGAAGCGGGAGTCGATATGCGCACACCCGATGCGGTGGAAAGCACTCTGCGCATTTTTGATCGCCGCCTAACAGAATTGGAAGCTCTTCTGTAGACTTCGCCCCTCTGGCCAGCCCGAGACTGGCGTCGCTGGCTGGGCCGCGTTTCGCACCGTGAAACGGCTACAGAAATGCACCCAAAATCGGCCTCGGCCCGGCTCTTGCTTTTTAGGGGCGCATGAGACTCGAATGGCAATTGCGCACCGCTTGTGGCTACGCCGAACTTGGCATGGACCGCGAATCCATCGCCGAGCTGAATGCAATTCCAAAAGCCCTCCAGAATCGCCCGGAAGTACTGCAACTGCGACTGCACCACTTGATGATCCGGCAATCGTGGCACCGTGCTCTCGCGCTTAGCCGAAGACTTTGTCGCGTTGCGCCTGAATGCGGCGCGGGTTTCCTGCACGCCGGTTTTTGTCTGAACCAACTCGGCCGGACAAAAGAAGCGCGCGGGATGCTGCTCAAAGGTCCGCCCGCGCTCCGCCGCGAACCGATTTACTATTACAATCTCGGTTGTTACGAAGCTCTGCTGGGTTATTCCAACGATGCCCGGCGGCATTTGGAAACCAGCTTCCAAATGGATGGAAGCTTCCGCGAGCTCGCGAAAAACGATCCTGATTTGAAAAGCATGCAGCCTTTGTGGTGACGTTCGCGAGGTGAAAGGGCAGATAACACTTTCGCCATCCGAGCTTCTTCGTTCCTCAAAACGTTTCCTGCATCGACGAAGAGCAGTCGCTCTGCAAACTTCGGAAATGGAGCGGGAGTTGGAACTGCAAATTGACGATATCGCGTTCGGCGGAAAAGGGGTCGGGCGCGTCGAAGGCAAAGCGGTTTTCGTCCCGTTCACGATCGACCGGGAACGCGTGTCAGCGCGAATAACGCGAGAAAAGAAAACATTCGTGGAAGCGGAGCTGATCTCCGTCCTGGAGCCGTCCGTCGAGCGTGTGCCGCCACCCTGCCCTTATTTTGGACGGTGCGGCGGGTGCAGCTATCAGCACATCCGCTACGAGCATCAGCTCCATTGGAAAGCGCGGCAGGTCGCGCAAGCTCTGCAACGGATTGGGAAATTCCGCGATCCACCACTGCGCCCAATCGTGCCCTCGCCCCACGATTATGAATACCGCAATCGCATTACCGTTCACGCTGAAAACGGCGTCATCGGATTTTTCCGACACGACGGCCATCGCCTGATCGACATCGAACGCTGTCTCATCGCCGCGCCCGAAGTGAACGAGCAGCTCACCGCCGTCCGAGCCCGGTGGCCGCGAGATGGCCACTACACTTTGCGAGCGAAGACTGGTCCACGCGTCTTCTCGCAGACTAACGACGCCGTCGCAACGCATCTCGCCGATACCATCGACGGGCTGATTCCGCCTGACGCTTCGGTTCTGGTCGACGCCTATTGCGGCGCGGGTTTTTTCGCGAAGCGCCTCCGACACAAATTCACCCGGGTTATCGGCCTCGATTGGGATATTCACGCGATCGCCGCCGCAGAGTCGAATGCAACCTCAAGCGAAAGCTATTTCGCGGGCAACGTCGCCTCACAACTCCGTGAACACCTGGCGCAAATCCAGCCCGACACAGCGGTCGTGATTGTCGACCCTCCCGCCACGGGTCTTGGACCCGATGTGCGAGAAGCCTTACGGCGCCATCCTCCCGCAACGCTCCTTTACGTTTCCTGTAATCCTCCGACACTCGCGCGCGATCTGGCCGAGTTAGGACCGGCCTTTCGCCTCGAGAGTGTGACGCCGTTCGATATGTTCCCACAGACCGCCGAGATCGAAGTGTTGGCGCATCTCGCCAAGGCTTGATTGTTAGGCGCCGCCATCGCGGCGCGAACGTTACACTTCAACGCGCGAGCCCAGCTCGACGACGCCATTTGGCGGCAAACCAAAGTACGAGGTTACATCGCCCGCGTTCCGGGTCATCCATGCGAAGAGCGAGCCGCGCCATCCAGACAGGCCCACTTTGCGCGTCGCCAGGATCGTTTCCCGGCCAATGAAATATGTCGTTCGCATCGGCTCGAAACGAAGTCCCTGCTCCCTGATTCCTGCGAGGGCCTCCGGCACATCCGGTTTTTCCATAAATCCGAAATGGATGCGGATGCGCCAAAAGCCTTCCTCCAATCTCTCCAGCGCCACTCGATCTCGAACGTTTGCCAGGTACGGCACCTCCTCCGTTTGCACCGTGAGCAAGGCAACCTCCTCGTGCAGCACTTTGTTGTGCTTGAGATTGTGCAGCAAGGCGAGGGGTATTCCGGAACGATTGCCCGACATGTAAACCGCCGTTCCGGGGACTCGGCGGATGCTCTGATTCTTGAGGTCGCCAAGAAATTCGTCGAGTGGAACACTCATTGCACGGAGCCGATCGCCAAGAATGCGGCGTCCTTTTCTCCAGGTCAGCATCAGAAAAAGGATGGCGCTGGAAGCGAGGAGCGGAAACCACCCGCCGTGAGTCACCTTGAGCATGTTTGCGCCGAAAAAGGCGAGATCGATCGTGATGAAGAAAGTCGCGACCGGCAGGGCAATAGCCGCCGGCCATTTCCAGCGTCGCTGCGCGACAAAATAGAAGAGCACGGTCGTGATCAGCATCGTCGTGGTAATCGCAACGCCATACGCAGCGGCGAGATGACTCGAGCTGCCGAACCCAAGCACGAGGCCGATGCAGCAAACCATCAGGATCCAGTTCACCACCGGCACATAAATTTGCCCAATGATGCGAGCGGACGTGTAGAGGACCCTTAACCGCGGACTGTAGCCGAGCTGGATCGCCTGCATCGTCAGGGAAAAAGCGCCACTGATGATTGCCTGCGACGCGATGACAGCAGCCAGCGTCGCGAGCACGACCATCGGATAAAGCGCCCAGGAAGGAGCGAGGCGATAGAACGGGTTGACGGCCGATTCCGGCTCCGTGAGGAGGAGCGCGCCTTGTCCGAAGTAATTCAAGACCAGTGCCGGCAAAACAATCGCAAACCAGGTCAGCCGGATCGGTTTCGTTCCAAAATGGCCGATATCCGCATAGAGCGCTTCGCCGCCGGTCACGGCCAGAAAGACCGCTCCCAACACTACGAAACCACTCCAGCCGTTATTGACGAAAAATTGAAATCCGTGGAGCGGATTGATCGCGGTCAGGACGCGAGGTTCCAGCAGAATCTGGCGGCATCCAAGAACGCTGATAGTGACAAACCACAGGATCGTCACCGGACCGAAAACCTTCCCGATTCCGGTGGTGCCACGAGATTGGAAAAAGAAAAGCGCGATCAGAATTGCGACCGCCAGAGGCACAACATAGGGATCGAAGAGCGGCGTCGCGACATGCAACCCTTCGACGGCGCTTAAAACCGAGATTGCCGGTGTGATCATCCCGTCGGCATAGAGCAGGGCCGCCCCGAACAGCCCGAGAATAAAAACAAACTTTCCTCGCCTAACAACTTCCGCGACCAATGTTGCGAGGGCGAGGATTCCACCTTCTCCCCGATTGTCGGCCCGCAGGATCAGGATCAAATATTTGACCGAGATGATGAGAATGAGCGACCAGAGAATCAGCGAAAGCACCCCGAGCACATTCGCCGGAGTGGCCGGTACGCCGTGCTCACCGTAAAAGCATTCGCGCAAGGCATAGAGCGGGCTTGTTCCAATATCGCCATAAACGATGCCGAGACTCGCCAGACAAAGAAGAGCCAGTCGACGCTGGTGCGCCTGAGGGCGGTCGTCAGCCGGGTGGGAATCGGACGGGGTGTCCGCCGTTGCGGGAATTAATGTCGCGGGCATCGGGTCACCACTCTGGAAAAGATTTTAGGCGGGGCTCCATTTTTGGAGTAATTAAAACGGTACTAAAATTGGCAATGCTCTGCTTTCCATGATTTCGGATGCAGTAGAGTGGTTGCGTGCTGGGAGAATCGAGTTGGAGGGTCGTTGCCATGCCGGTTGAAGTATCAGCCGGTGAAGGTCCTGCGTCAGCGGGGCCGCGGTTTGCGCCGTTTTCGCAGTATCTGGCCGCCATATCAGGCGTGACCGTCCTGACCATCGCCTGCTGGTTCCTGACGTCTTTCCTTACTTACGGCGCGGTTTCGCTGATTTTGCTTCTTGGGGTTCTCCTCGCGGGCATGGTGTTGAGTCGTGGCCCAGTCCTGGTGGCCGCCGCGCTCAGCGCGCTCTCCTGGAATTTCCTTTTCATCCCGCCCCTCTTCACCTTGCACATTGAGAAGCTCGAGGACGCGCTCACTTTCGCCACCTATTTCATTGTTGCACTCACGGTCGGCAACCTGACCGCACAACTGCGAGCGCGCGAGCACCTCGCGGCGCAGGTCCAACTCGCCCACGAATCGGAGCGACTGCGCAAAACGTTGCTCGATTGCGTTTCGCATGAACTGAAAACGCCACTGGCCGCGATCGCCGCCGCCAGCCAGGAATTGGTCCGCTCCGCGCCTAACGTTCAAAACTCGGAAGCGCTTCAGGAATTGGCAACGGAAATCAATCTCGGCTCGCGTCGTCTCAACCGGGTGGTCAACAATCTGCTCGACATGAATCGGCTGGAAAGCGGGGTCGTCAGGCCAAAACAGGAGTGGTGCGACCTGCGCGAATTACTCGAGTCGGCGATCGAGATCGAGCGCGAATCGCTCAACCGCCGCGAGGTCAAACTTGAAGTTCCAGACAACGTTCCGCTCGCTTTTGTCGATTACACCTTGCTCGAGCAGGCGGTGGCGAAACTCGTCGCCAACGCCATCAGCCATGCCCCTTCTCGCGTGCCGATTGAAATCGACACCAAGTATCAAAATGATCAGCTGATAATTTCGGTGAGCGATCGCGGGCCCGGCCTTGACGCTGGATCCGCCGAGCGAGTCTTCGAGAAGTTTTATCGTGGCGATGGCCGCAAGCCCGGTGGCCTCGGCTTGGGCCTTTCAATCGCTCGCGGTTTCGTGGAAGCGCATGGCGGCAGCCTCACGGCGGAGAATCGGGATGGCGGTGGCGCGCGTTTTACCATAAGACTGCCGGTGACAGTGACCGCGTCGCAGAGCCTGCAATCGGAAACATGAAACCGCACCGCGTTGCCCTCATCATCGACGACGAAAAGCAGATTCGCCGGCTTCTTCGCCTTGCATTAGAAGGCGCGGATCATCAGGTCTTCGAAGCAGAGACGGGGCAGTCCGGCCTTGAAGAAATTGCCTACCGCCGGCCCGACATCGTTCTGCTCGATCTGGGTTTGCCCGACATGGACGGTGTAAAGTTATTGCGTCGTCTCAGGGAATGGTCGGACGTTCCGGTTCTGATTCTTTCCGTGCGGGACGACCCCGATGAAAAGGTCGCAGCGCTCGACGCCGGTGCGGATGATTATGTTACAAAGCCATTCGACACTGCGGAACTGCTTGCCCGGGTGCGGGCCGCTCAGCGCCGTTCACTTACTGAAACCGGCGAGCCAGTTTTTAAAACCGGGCCGCTCGTGGTCGATTTCGCTGCCCGCCAGGTCAAGCTCAATGGCGTGGAGGTGAAACTGACGCCGACTGAGTATTCACTCTTGCGCGTGTTGGTGCAGAATGCCGGAAAGGTTGTAACTCATCGCCAGCTTCTCCGCACTGTCTGGGGCGAAAAAGCCGAAAGCCAGGCGCAATATCTTCGCGTCTATGTCACGCACCTGCGGAAGAAACTGGAAGGCGATGCCGACACTCCGAGCCTGATCAAAACGGAAGTCGGAATCGGTTATAGGCTGTCAACCGAGGGACTCTAAGGTCCAACGACGCTCTGCGACCCGGACGCGCGGAAGCGAGTTCCTCCGCAGGGACTCGCCGCGGCGAGTCAAGCGAGTGGTCAGCCATCCTTTTCTCGTTAACGAACTTTTAGCGTTTTGGACGTGCATTTTAATTAACCGTCTTCTCACCGCCGGACCAGATTTGGTCATGCAAACGATGGTGGCTCTGGTCGAACAGCGAGAGAATCACGCGAAAAGAAGGCAATCGCTTCCCCGGAAGATCGCGACTCCGATCCAACGGTCGAATCCGCCACCACCACCAGAACCGGATCTACCTGGTCCATCTGAAGGGCCAGAAGGAGGAGCTATGCCGTTCTGGACTTGGTTCATCGAGAATCCGCGCCCTGCCGCGAGCAAATAGTTTGCACATCAATCGTGATGGCCTCGCTAGAGGGTCTTCGGTGTGAACCCTTCTCGATCGATATATTTAGCCAGGACGCACTCTTCCGCAGTGGCAGCAGCTTTTGCGGTGACGATCGCGTTGGCCGGCTGCTATCGGAATCCGGGCTCGGTGCTGCAGAACATGTCGAATGCACGACAGATTGCCGCACGGTTGCAGGTTGAATTCGCACAGGCATCCGATGCAACAAACCTCGCCGTCATGGCTGACACCGATACCGCTTCGAGACAGTTTGCACGCGAAACCGAACAAAAGACGCTCGCAATCCATAGGGACGTTGACGAACTAAGGCACATTCTCGGCGACTTAATGTTCGCAAGTGAAGAGAGTCTGCTCGATGACTTCGAGCGAAAACTTGCCGCCTATCGCAGGCTTGACCGCACTATCCTTGATCTCGCAGTCGCCAGTACGAACCTGAAGGCACAGCGGCTTTCTTTCGGTTGCGCCCAGCAGGCGGCGGACGATTTTCGCATCGCGCTGGAGGGAATCACCCAAACTACTCCAGAAGACTCGTGTCAGGTTCAGGCTCTCTGCTTTCGCGCACTAGCGGCTCTTCGTCAGATACAAGCGATACAGGCGCCGCACATCGCCAGCCCGTCAGATGATGTCATGACTCAGTTGGAGCAAACAATGAGCGCGGCAGAAGCGGATGCTCGCAGCGCTCTGCAGAGTTTGGGACCCGTCACACCCCCTGATACGAAAACTAGAATTGCCGCGGCCGATGCCGCCCTCACTCGTTTCGTGCAATGTAATCAACAGATCATTGCTCTTTCACGCCGCAATTCAAACGTCCGTTCTCTAGCCTTGGTCCTTGGCCAGAAGCGAAAGCTTGCCGCTGAATGTGAAGACAGTCTTCGGGCGCTGAATGAGTCATTAGCCAAGCGTGGCTTTTCGGCGACGAGATAACCACGCTAACTCCCGAAAGCTTCGTTAACGGAACTTTAATCAGTCCGGCATATAATTTAATTACCATCCCGGTGCGCCACCTTATAAAATCGCGTCGTGAGGGAGCGATATGAATGACCTTATCTTTGTTGGAGTCATTGTTTTGTTTTTCGTCGCAAGCGCCGCCTATGTGCTTCTCTGCGACCGCCTCTAGCATACCTATGGAAACAATTATCGTCAGTCTGGTCGCGCTTCTTCTCTTTCTGTATCTGCTCGTCGCAATGCTTCGACCAGAGAAATTCTAAGTTATGAGTTCCCAAATATCCGGTTGGATTCAGTTCACACTCTTCGTCGTCGCGCTGGTTCTTGTTACCAAGCCGATGGGATTATACCTCCTCCAGGTGCTCGACGCCGAGGGCCGCACCTGGCTCGATCCGGTCTTCCGTCCGCTCGAGAAACTGACTTACGCCCTGATGGGAGTCGACCCGAAGCGGGAGCAGAGTTGGAAACAATACACGTTTGCGATGCTAGCCTTCAGTTTGGTGAGTTGTCTTCTTACCTACGCGATTCTGCGGCTGCAGAACATTCTGCCGCTTAATCCGCAAGGACTCGGACCGCTCAGTCCACATCTCGCGTTCAACACTGCCACGAGTTTCACGACGAACACCAACTGGCAGAGCTACGGGGGCGAGGGAACCATGTCCTACCTCTCCCAGATGGTCGGATTGGCTTTTCACAACTTCGTCTCAGCCGCCACCGGCATCGCTATTGCTGCTGCTCTCGTTAGGGGGATTGCGCGGCATTCCGCGCAAACAATTGGTAATTTCTGGGTCGACCTCGTTCGCGTGACCTATTACTTGCTCATCCCGATCTGCGTCATCTTCGCGGTCTTTCTCGTGTCGCAGGGCATGATCCAGAACTTCAAGCCCTACACCAAAGTCGCCCTGGTCGAACCGATGAAAGTTTCGGTCGCCAAGGTGGACAAGGACGGCAAGGCCGTGGTGGACGCGAAGGGCAACCCGGTGATGGAAGAGCAGACCGTCACCGAACAAAACATCGTGCAGGGCCCGATGGCGTCGCAGATCGCGATCAAGATGCTCGGCACAAACGGCGGTGGTTACACGAACGCCAACGCCGCCCAGCCCTTCGAAAATCCGACACCGCTTTCGAATTTCATTCAAATGTTGTCGATCTTTTCGATCGGCTCGGGCCTCACTTATTATCTTGGCCGGATGGTGAAGAATCAGCGGCACGGCTGGACCGTGTGGGCCGTGATGCTCGCCTTGTTCGTAGCCGGCGTTCTCCTCGCCTGGCACTCGGAAGCTTCGGGTAACCCGATTCATCAACACCTCGGCGTCGCCGCTGCGGACGGCAATATGGAAGGCAAGGAAGTTCGCTTTGGTATCTTTAATTCTGCGCTTTTCGCCACCGTCACGACTGATGCCTCCTGTGGGGCGGTTAATGCAATGCATGACTCGTTTACGCCACTGGGCGGCTTCGTTCCGCTCTTTAACATTCAGCTCGGCGAAATTATCTTCGGCGGGGTTGGCGCGGGTCTCTACGGTATGCTCGTCTTTGTCGTCCTGGGAGTCTTTATCGCCGGTCTCATGGTCGGACGCACGCCGGAGTATCTCGGCAAGAAAATTGAATCCTATGATGTGAAGATGGCGATGTTGGCATTGCTCATCCTTGCCGTTGATATCCTGGCCTTCTCGGCCTGGGCCGTCGTAAGCAAATGGGGGCTGGCGGGTTTGAACAATAACGGACCGCACGGGCTGAGCGAGATTCTTTACGCTTTCAGCTCCGGCACGGGTAACAACGGGAGTGCGTTCGCCGGGCTCTCTGCCAACACGCCCTGGTATAACGCCACTCTTGGTATCGCGATGTTGATCGGTCGCTTCCTTATGATTGTGCCAATTCTGGGGCTCGCCGGTTCGCTCGTGCGCAAGAAAATCACGCCGACCAGCGCCGGGACCTTTCCGGTGCACGGCGGCACATTCTTCATTTTGCTCATTGGAACCATTCTCTTGATTGGCGCCCTGAATTTCCTCCCCGCCCTGGCTCTTGGACCGGTGGTCGAGCATTTTCTCATGAACGGCGGAACACTCTTTTAAGCGTTAGGCCATGAAAACAAAATCTCGCTCACTTTTTGATTGGGAAATCGTGGCCCCGGCGATTGGGGATTCGTTTAAGAAACTGGATCCGCGCCTAATGGTGAAGAATCCGGTTATGTTCGTGACCATGGTCGGCGCCGCCCTAACGACTATAGGAATCTTCACCGCCGCACCGGGCCTGCGCGGCTTTGTGCTCCAGCTTGCAATCTGGCTCTGGTTCACCGTCCTCTTTGCCAATTTTGCCGAAGCCATGGCGGAAGGCCGGGGCAAAGCTCAGGCCGCGGCCCTGCGCCGGATGCGCACGACCACCATGGCACGTCGGCTGCACAACGGTCGTGAGGACAAAGTTCCCGCGACTGATCTTGAGAAAGGCGACACCGTCGTTTGCGAGACTGGCGACACCATCCCGGCCGATGGCGACGTGATCGAAGGCATCGCGAGCGTGGATGAAGCTGCTATCACCGGCGAGTCGGCCCCCGTCATTCGCGAGAGCGGTGGCGATCGCAGCGCCGTCACCGGCGGCACGCGCGTGCTCAGCGACCGGATTGTCATTCGCGTGACGATGGACAAGGGGCACGGCTTTCTCGACCGCATGATTGCGCTTGTGGAAGGCGCCACGCGACAGAAAACGCCTAACGAAATTGCCCTGACGATTCTTCTCGCCGCGCTTACCTTCATCTTTCTTCTTGTCGTGGTAACACTGAAACCCTTCGGCATTTACTCGGCCACGGTGTTCTCCATTCCAGTCCTAGTCGCACTTCTAGTCTGTCTGATTCCTACCACGATCGGCGGCTTACTCAGCGCCATTGGAATCGCTGGAATGGATCGGGTGCTGCAACGAAACGTGCTCGCGTTGAGTGGGCGCGCGGTCGAAGCAGCCGGCGATGTGGATGTTCTTCTCCTCGATAAAACCGGAACCATCACTCTTGGTAACCGGATGGCCATCGCTTTTCACCCCGCTCCTGGTGTAGCAGAAGAGGACCTTGCCGCCGCCGCACAGCTTAGCTCGTTAGCCGACGAGACACCCGAGGGCCGAAGCATCGTCGTGCTCGCGAAAGAGAGGTTCGGGCTGCGCGCCCGGGAGATGCACGAGTTGGAAGCGACCTTTGTTCCCTTTACGGCTCAGACGCGCATGAGCGGAGTTGACTTTCATCCAAATGGAAATCAACCCCTGGATCGCATTCGCAAAGGCGCGGCGGAATCGGTCCATGCCTTTGTCGAAACAGCGGGCGGCGCCTTTCCTCAAGCTGTGCAGGCAGAGATCGAGCAAATCTCCCGCCGCGGCGCCACTCCCCTTGCCGTCGCATCAAACATGGTCACCCTCGGCGTCATCGAGTTGAAAGACGTGGTCAAGGGCGGGATTAAGGAACGTTTCGCGCAGCTGCGCAAGATGGGTATTCGCACCGTCATGATTACCGGCGATAACCCACTAACTGCCGGAGCGATCGCCGCTGAGTCTGGAGTAGACGATTTCATGGCCCAGGCCACCCCCGAGGATAAGTTAAAACGAATTCGCGCTGAACAGTCCGAAGGTCGTCTTGTCGCCATGACCGGCGACGGGACGAACGACGCCCCGGCCCTCGCTCAAGCGGACGTCGGCGTCGCAATGAACACGGGGACACAAGCCGCGCGCGAAGCCGGTAACATGGTTGATCTCGACAGTAACCCGACAAAACTAATCGACATCGTCGAGATCGGCAAACAAATGCTGATGACTCGTGGCAGCCTGACGACATTCAGTATCGCCAACGATGTGGCGAAATACTTCGCCATCCTTCCCGCCATGCTCATGGCGACTTTCCCTGCGATTGCGCCGCTCAATGTCATGAATCTACACAGCCCGACGAGCGCAATTCTAAGTGCCGTAATATTCAACGCCCTAATTATCATCGCTCTCATTCCACTCGCGCTGAAAGGCGTGGCTTATAAGGCAATAGGGGCGCTTGCGATTTTGCAACGCAACCTGCTCATCTATGGCCTGGGCGGCATCATCGTGCCATTCATCGGGATCAAGTTGATCGACGTGGTCATCACCGGGCTTAACCTTGCCTAACTATGAAAGACTTCCTCTCTGAAATGCGCGGAGCCATCGTCAGCACCATTGTCCTGGCGGTAGTTTGCTGCGGCCTCTATCCACTCATCGTCTTCGGGCTCGGCCAGGCGCTCTTTCGCGACAAGGCCAACGGCAGCCTGATTGTCGCGCAGGATGGAACGATTAAAGGATCAAGGCTGCTCGGGCAGGGCTTTACCGATCCGAAGGACTTCCACCCCCGGCCTTCAGCCGCGGGGAATGGTTATGATGCGGCAGGCTCAAGCGGAAGCAATCTCGGCCCTACTTCCCAAAAACTCGCCGACGCGGTAAAGGATCGTGTCGGCACCTATCGCGCGGAAAATGGCCTGAGCTCTGACGATCCCGTGCCTGCCGATGCTGTAACTGCCTCCGGCAGCGGCCTCGACCCGCACATCAGTCTGCGCAACGCCGAATTGCAAATCGCGCGCGTGGCAAAAGTGCGCGGGATTCCATCTGATCGAGTGAGCGCGCTCGTTAAGCAACACACCGAAGGGCCGGATCTGGGTATCCTCGGGGATTCGGGTGTCAATGTCGTCCGCCTCAACCTCGCTCTCGATGAGCTCCACTGATTGATTCGTCGACAACACTCCCTGGTCGACACTTATGAAAAGCGTTTTTCGAATTTTAGTCATCGTCACGTTTGGAATTGCCCTTCGATCTTTTGCGCTTGCTGGTGAGGCCGTCGTATCGCCGTCGCCTGCGGCAACGCCCGAGCCGCGCTTCAAGATTTCCGGCTGGATCGATGCCGGGATCACAACGAACCCTTCTTCGCCGGACGATAATCAAAACTTCGGTCGCTTTTTCGACGACCGCTCGAATGAGCCGGTTGTGAACCAGATCACAGTTAATTTGGAAAGGACGCTAGCTCCCCAGCCAGGTCAGCTCGATTGGGGATTCAAGCTCCAACTTATGTTTGGAACCGATGCACGCTATATCCACTCGTTAGGGCTACTCGATCACTCTATGAGTACCAGTCTGTATCAGCCCGATATTTCCGAAGCATATCTCAATTTGCATTTTCCCGTCCTGACCGAAGGCGGCGTCGACCTGAAGCTGGGCAAATTCGTGACTTTGGAAGGTGCGGAAACGATTGACCCGCGCGGCAACTTGTTTTATTCGCACACCTATATTTTCAATTTCGGTATCCCCTTCAATCACACTGGCGCGCTCTTTACTGTTCACACCACGAGCTGGCTGGATCTAATGGCGGGCGTGACCCGCGGTGTCAACACGAGCATTGACGACAACAATGATTCACCCGCTTTCCACGGTGGCGTCGGATTGAATCTTAATGGTGGAAAGTTTGTCGTAGCTGCATCCACTCACATCGGGCCGGAAACACCAAACAATGATAGCGATCTGCGTTATCTTAACGCTATTACGACTATTTGGAAGATTACTGATAAATGCACCTCGATCACCGATATGAATTACGCGCACGATGAGGCGGCCGATGCCGATGCTTATGGTGTCGCACAATATCTCACCTATGCCATCAACGATAAAATCACCGCCAAGATTCGTGGAGAAATCTGGCGGGACGACAAAGGGTTCTACGTTGCCTCTTTCGCCGATCCGCACGATCCGATGCGATCTCTGGATGGGCAGTCTGTGATTGATCCACGCACAGTCGGCGGCGGCCGCACCACCTACGGCGCTTTGACGGTCGGACTTGATATCAAGCCAACGGTGCCGAAGCCGTTCCAAGGCCTGACCCTGCGCCCCGAGCTACGTGTCGATCGCTCGTTCAGTGGCACGCACCCGTTAAATGACTCACAGGATGACACGATGTTCACCGCCGGAGTGGACGCGCTTCTGAGTTTTTAGGTAAATCAGGAACATGCGTCTATTCGCCTTTGTTGTTAGGAGAGAAATCCGGCGGATAGTTTGGGCGGAATGACCGAACCTGACCGGCCGAATCCTGATGCGATCCTCGCGCAGATGAAGCGCGAAGAGAAGGAATCGGCGCGCGGGAAGCTGAAGGTTTTTTTTGGAATGAGTCCCGGCGTGGGCAAGACCTATGCAATGTTGCAGGCCGCGCGCGAGGCACATAAAGATGGCCGCGAGGTCGTGATAGGTATCGCCGAAACTCACGGCCGCGCGGAGACGAAAGCATTGCTCGAGGGACTGCCGATTGTGCCGCGCGCGCAACTGGAATATCGAGGAACGAAGTTCAGTGAGATGGATCTGGAGGCGATCTTGCTCTGGCATCCGCAGATCGCAGTCGTCGATGAATTAGCGCACACCAACGCTCCCGGCTCACGCCATCCGAAACGTTACCAGGATGTGCTCGAATTACTCGAGGCGGGGATTGACGTCTTCACGACCGTAAACGTCCAGCACATTGAAAGCCGGCGTGATACGGTGCATCAGGTCACAGGTATACTCGTTAGGGAAACGGTTCCCGATTCCGTCCTCGACCTGACGAATGAGCTCGTCCTGATCGATCTTACTCCAGAACAACTACGAATCCGACTTGCCGAAGGGAAGGTCTATCTCGGGGAGCGGGCCGCGACCGCGGCGGAGAACTTCTTTCGCGAAAGCAACCTTACGGCTTTGCGTGAGATGGCGCTCCGCATTGTGGCAGAACATGTCGACCGGGATCTGCGCGACATCATGCAGGAGGAGCGAATTATCGGGCCCTGGAAAAGCGGCGAACGGTTGCTCGTCGCGGTGCGCGGTGGGGCGACCTCGGAGAAGCTGATTCGTTATACTCGAGGCCGGGCTGCCTCGATGGATGCATCGTGGATCGTGGCGAACGTCGACACCGGCGTGGCCTTGGATGAAAAAGAGCAGGCGCAACTGAATCGTGATCTGGGGCTGGCCCGGCAATTAGGGGCGGAGGTGGTCTCAATGCCGGGCAGCCACGTCGGCGAGACGCTCCTGCGCATCGCCCAGCAGCATAACGTGACCCAGTTTGTTCTCGGCAAACCGCTCAACCACCGCTGGCCGTTTCGCCGCGCTTCTCCGGTTGAATGGCTCCTCAGGCACAGTGGCGAGATTGACATCCAACTAATACGAACGGACGACCGACCGCTGCCGCGCTCTCGACCTCACGCGAGTTTACGCTGGAGAGAGTACGCCATCGGGGTGAGTGTAACTCTGGCTGTAACCTTATTCTCGTTAGGCATACTCGATTACACCGGGTACTGGGCGATCGCGCTGATCTATCTCCTCGCGGTCACAATCAGCGGACTGCGAATGCACCGTGGCCCAACCCTTTTTCTTGCGGCGCTCAGTGCCTTACTTTGGAACTTTCTTTTCATCCCGCCGCGCTTCACTTTTTACATCAGCCGATTGCCGGACTTCATGATGTTTGGCGTTTATTTTGTGGTCGCGCTCGTGATCGGCCACCTCGCAACCCAGCTGCGCGAACGCGAAGAGGTTGAGCGCCGCCGCGAGGCTCGCGCCACCGCACTCTATCGATTGGCGCGCGCCCTCGCCGCCAGTCCCGACCGAAGCGACGCGCTCGTGGCGGGCATGCAGTTGATCCGCGAAATGTTCCAGGCGGAGAGCGCGATTTATCTGCCAGGGGAGAATGGCCTTGAACCGCAGCCAGTCAGCACCTTCATGCCTAACGAGAAAGAGGAAAGCGTCGCGGCTTGGGCGTTTCAGAAAAAGCAGCCTGCCGGTCTTACGACCGATACTCTGCCCGAATCGAGCGCGCTTCATTTACCTCTAGTCGCGGCGGATCGTGCTGAAGGTGTGCTCGCCGTTAGATTGCGCGGCCCGCTCTCGTTGGAACAGCGCGAACTGCTCGACGGATTCGTCGCCCAGCTCGCCCTTTTTTTGCACAAAGAGCGAGCCTTGCACGAAAATCGCGCGGCCCAACTCGCGGCCCAATCGCAGAAGTTCCAAAAAACGCTTTTCGATTGCGTCTCGCACGAATTGAAAACACCTCTCGCCGCTATCTCTGCGATTCTCCAACAGCCATCCCCCGATCGGGCCGAGCTGCTCCAGGCGACGCGACGCCTGACGAATACCGTGGAGAATCTGCTAGATGCGACCCGGCTCGAATCCGGTCTTCTCCAGCCGGTGCGCGAATGGTGCGACCCAGGCGAAATCCTGCGTGAAGCCATGCAACAGGTCGCCTTTGAGAATCATCCGCTCCAGTTGTCGATCGCCGATTCGCTGCCCCATGTTTCGATCGACGCCCGTCTCATGATCCAGGCGTTGACTGCGATCCTGACCAACGCAACGATTTACAGCCCGCCTAACGAACCTATCGAAGCGGCGGTGCACGTCGATGGTCGGTCCATTGTCTTTACCGTGGCGGATCACGGCGCTGGATTACAGCAGGGTGAAGAGGGCAAAGTGTTCGAGAAATTCTATCGCGGAGCGGGCAAACCGCCCGGAGGCCTCGGGCTCGGACTCTCGATCGCACGCCGATTAGTCGAAGCGCATGGCGGTGTTATCACCGCGCAAAATCGCCCGGGGGGCGGAGCGCGATTTACGATTCGGTTGCCGATCGACAAGCCAATGCAGTTACCACCCGAGGCCGCCGCTTAAAAATTTCGAACACGCTGCCAGAGTAGAGCCGATCTGCAAATCAACCACAGTTCGAGTCAGGCAGAGCACCGTCTCTTCTACCGCGGAATGGAAACATCTTGCCGTCAGGAGCGATTGCCAATAACGCATGGCAGTGCGGAGGCGGGTTTTGTTGCCGGGCAAAGTGCCAAGCTGGATTGCAGGCATTTTACTTTTCGCGATCGCTCCTTCAAATCGCGGGCAGGATGCGATTACGAACCATTGCCCCGTCGATACGAATGCAATCTCTTCGATCCGACCAAGTGCTCTCGCCGACCGCGGCATCTCGTTCCCGGTCGAAATTTACGCCGAGGTTCTCGGGAATTTCTCGGGCGGCACCTCGCATAAGCTTATCTGGGAAAGCGAATGGGATGTCGGGGTGGCGATCGACTTGGAGAAAGCGATGGGCTGGTATGGGGCGAGCGCACTTACCCGCGTTCTTTATACCCAAGGCTCAGGCCTAACGAACGCGGCTGTTCATGACTTCAACACCCTCAGTAACATCGACGCCTATGACAGCCTGCGGCTCTACGACGCCTGGATGGAACAGGAATTTGCCGACGGCCAATTTTCCATTCGCTTCGGGCAGCTCCTGGCTGATGCGGAATTCTTTTACTCCGAAAATGGCGCGCTTTTTCTCAATAGCTCATTTGGTGCGATCCCGCTCGTCAGTAAGAATCTCAATCCACCTATCTTTCCGGTGGCTGCACCAGGATTACGCCTGCGCGTCAACCCAAGCGATCGGTTTTACGCCGAGGCCGCTATTTTCAGCGGCGACGTTGGAATTCCGGAGACGACAAACAAACATAACACTCGCTTCTCCTTTCCCGGCGAGGACGGCGTCTTGATTTTCGCGGAAATCGGATACCACACGCACCCTGCCCCGACGACTGATTCAGCCAACTCGCCGAAGGTCGACGAAGCAAGGCTCGCCGGAAGTTACAAACTCGGTGGTTACTATGACTCAAAGGAGTTCGCGGACGTCGGCGCCGGCGCACCGCATCAGGGAGAGTATTCTATTTACTTTATTGCCGAGCAGGAGTTGTGGCACCCCAGCGGCAAGCCAACGCGCACCCTCTCTGCCTTCACCAGGATCGGCTTCGCTCCACCCGATCGAAGCACGGTTACGTTCTATGGTGACGCGGGTTTTAACTTCCGCGGCATCATCGCAAATCGGCCCAAGGACAATCTGGGCCTTGCTTTCAGTTATGCGTGCCTTAGTTCTGACCTCAGAGATGAATTCGGTCGACCCTTCCGCGCTCACTACGAAGCTATCTGCGAATTCACTTATGAGGCCGCTCTCTCGAGTCATATGTCCATTCAACCCGATCTTCAGATCATCATAAATCCGGGAGCCAGCGAGCCCGCCTCAACCGCGGTTGTGTCAGGATTGCGGTTGAATATTGCCTTCTAGTCACTAAGAGCAGATAAATAACTAGAAGTGGATGGCGATCGCGCCACTGATTCGATAATCGGGCACCACTTGGAGAGCGGTGTTGTCGATCGTGAGAGGCAATTCAGCCGAAATTTCAGCAGTAACGTTGCCTAACGACACCGTTACACGAGGGCCGGCAAAGACCGAAGTGATCCCGGTATCTTCCGCTGGGCGGCCTTGAAAACGATCTACATCCTTGTGTTCGCCTGAAATGACAGCCTGCAGCCCTACGGTGGCCCGCTCCTTCCGCAAAAAATAATAACCTGGTCCTCCTCTCCATAACAGATCATTCGCGAAATGATACTGGTGCAAACCATCGCCGCGCAGGGTGAATTGAATGTTCTGTTCAAAAAAGAAGTTCCGGTATCTCAGTGCCACCTGCCCGCCAAAAAGCCCGTCATAGGAACCGGTACCTAGCGTCAAATCGTGCCCATGGATGCCACTCTCCGGCGCACCTTCTACTTCCACTTCATTGAATTCTTCCTTGAGGCGGCTGCTGTCGCCGGTTGGGAATTTCAATCCGGCGAGAGCCACGGCGGAGAAGGTGAAATCCGGTTCTTCCACGATCATGCGCGGCGACTTGGGATCATCGAAATTGACCTCACGTCGTCCTCCCGAGCTTGTTTGAAAAAGCACATACTGACCGGTAAGCGACACATCACCTAACCCCGACTCGGTTCCACGATCGATCGTGAAACCTTCCGGCCGCGCGAATGAGCGATAAATCAGTGGAACGTTCACCTGCACGGCAAAACGACGGCCGAAGCTATATCCACCCACCAATTGAGTTATAGAGCTGTCAAGAAACTGATCCGTTGGATTACTGACCTCGTCACCGTCTAGCTGCAAGGTGCCGAAATGGGTAAACTGTTCCGAGACCGCGCCGTAAACACCTGTCAGCCATGAAGGTTCCGAGGTCATTCCGGCCACGGACGGCTCGGTTTGTAATCTAGGGGTGTAACAACCGCACAGGTCGCAGGCCGACGCCTGGCCTGCGAGGGCGAGCAATGCTGTAAATAAAATGTATGTTTTTATATGATCCTCCTTGAAAGGTAAGGGCGACGCGCTGAACGCAGCGTGACCCTGTTGCGAAAAAAGCAGCCGCGACTCGTGCACTCGCACGACGCAGGTCAGCCTAACGAATCAGCCTAGCAAGGAACGGGGAGGAGGCACCGGCGGCGCTTGTGAACGCTCTATGATCGCCAAGGTTAAGCGCGGATACTCATAAGACACCCACGGGAGCGTCCAACTCAACAAGCCTGTTGTGCAAATCAGGTCAATTTTCGCGACCATTGGTAAAATTTCGGATTTCTTCTCCGATTTATTTCCCTCGGCCACGACATGGCAGATATTGCAAGGATGTCCTCCGTCGAACGTCTTCGCCACGGCTTCAGTTAGCGGGGTGTGCAAGACGTTTGCCACCAGCATGGTCGTCCAGGCGATGGACTGGAGGGCAAGCCAATGAAACCCCAACGAAAGGCAAAGCGCCAGAATTGTCGCAGCGCGGCCGATCGTGCCCATATTCGCTTAGGTTAATGCGCCTGTGCACAAGGTCAACCAGCAGCGGGGTAACAGAACTGTTACTAAGCTATCAAACAACGTTCTCGACGGAAAGCTCGAATATGGAAATTGAACGCTTCCGGAGCAGATCGCCTTGACGCGGACGCGTGGCAAGAGCAGAGCTTGCAGTCGAATGAAAAAGGCAAGTGTCGTTCTCTCCATAGCCATCGCCCTTTTGTTGCTGGCCATCTGGATCCAGAGTGGTACGACATCCAGCTATAAGAAGGCTGCCAGTGAGAATTCATCGTCAGCGAATCAGGCCGCTACCGATCAAAAGGGCGTCGCAAAACCGCAACCTCCTTCGCCGAAAGTAACTGCATGGGGGATACTCTTGCAGGTAATGCCACGACTAGTCGATCCGGTCGCGCCAAACGCGCTTGGCGCCGCCTTTCGAGACCTGACTCTGGTCGATTTCGCGGCGAAGGCTTTGGAGAGTGAGAACAACCGAGAGCGTTCTCCCGCCACTGACCGTATTACTGAGTCGTTGCGTCAACTGAAAGAACAGATCGCTGCCTTTCACACCGAAGAAGATGACTCCGATCAGGCACCACCGCAGACAGTCAAATTGGGAACTATTAGAAGGACCTGCGAAGAGTTAGAAACAATCTATGAATCTTCCGTGCTCGATCAGGCGCGCGAGTTAGCGCAACGTTACCGTTGCCCGATGCATCCGGATGTTTTGGGAATAAAGGGAGCTACCTGCCCGAAGTGCGGAATGCCGCTCGAGACTCAGGTTCGCCTTTCACCAAGCGACCTTGTGGTAACGAAGGCCGTGTTTCCTAAGATGGTGAGAGCTCAAATCGAGATAGATACGCCCCTGGAAGTTGGCATCGAAGCTAAGGGACATCTAACACTAAGTTGGCCAGAAGGTGATCCCGTTACATTGGACGACTTATCCGAAGTGCACACCCGCAAGATCCATCTCTTGATTATCGACGGAAGCTTTACTGATTACCATCACGAACATCCCGTCCCGACGGAGCAGCCGGGTCATTATGACTTTGCTTTCACACCGCGGAAACCGGGTAGCTATTTAGTGTGGGCTGATGTCCAACCTAACTTCACCGGCATCCAGGAATACGCAATGACTGTCATACCGGCAGCCACCCAGGAAGAGTCACTGAAGATTACAAAAGATGTGCTGGAAACGACCGTCGAGGGATTGCATTACACGATTCAGTTTCAAAATCCGGTCAAAGCGGGTGAGGTCGCGATGGGCACCCTTCGCGTTACCCAGAGCGATGGCTCCGGATTCACCCAACTCGAACCAGTCATGGGTACCTTTGCCCACCTGGTTGGATTTCATGAAAATCACATCACCGTTTTGCATATCCATCCCGAAATAACGCAGACTCCGGCACCCGGCGATCATGGCGGACCCGATCTTCACTTTCGGCTTTTTGCGCCGATGCCGGGTTTCTTCCGATTATTTGCGCAAGTCCAGCGTGACGGGGTTCAACAATTTGCCCCTTTCGCGGTGAATGTGGCCCCCGGCAAGACCCCCTGGATTGATCAGGAGCCGCCGCATCTTCACTAAAGCAGAATTGACTTGCTCACCGGTGTGATGCGTCTGTTAGTCCCACTCCCCACTTTTCATGGCTGAATCTCTTATTGAAGCGCCCGGTGTGCATCGGCCCCGCAACGTCGACTGGAAGCGGGCCGCCGCCTTGCTCTACGGGGACTGGGGCACGAGTAAGGCGTACGTCATCGGCCTCGCCTTCGTCGCCGCCGGTTTCGCTTCGTTCCCGCTCATCCTCGCGGTCTGCGCCCTCACTGCAGTAGTCGGATTCAATTACATCATCATTTGTGCGCATTTCCCCGATGGCGGCGGCGTCTATTCGGCGGCTCGGCAACAGAGCCGGTTTCTCGCCTCCGTCGGTGCTCTCCTCCTCATCGCGAATTTTATTGTGACGGCTGCGCTCAGTGGTTGGGCGGCGGTGAGTTATTTCGGCGTTCCGGCTGAGTACGCGCGGATCGCCACGATTGGACTCGTGGTCGTCGTGGGCGTGATCAATTACTTCGGTCCAAAACACAGCGGGAGCGTTTCTATCTATCTCGCGGTCCCGGCTGTATTGACCGTCATTGCGACTATCGGGCTGAGCAGCGGCTATTTGAGCACCGCCAATCTCGAGCCCGCGCACGAGAACTTCACGATCGCGTGGACGCAATTCGTCGGTGTGATCCTCGCCCTCAGCGGTGTGGAGGCGGTCGCCAATCTCACCGGCGTCATGAAGCTCGATCCCGGTTCCACATCCGCGCACCCGAAAGTGACCAGAACGGCCGCACGAGCGATCATTCCGGTGGCAATCGAAGTGGTCGTGGGCACTGTGCTGCTCGGCTGGGCAATGCTTTCGGTCCCGAAAGCGCTCACCCCGAGTCTCATCGAGCACTCGCAGGACATGCTCCGTTTTCTCGGCGAACACTACGGGGCCATGGCGGTCGCGCCTTGGTTTGGGAGCACGTTCGGACTTTTCGTCGGCGTAGTTTTCGGACTGCTTCTTTTCAGCGCAGTCAATACCGCGGCCGTCGCCTTGATCGGCGTCATGTACATGATGGCGCAGGACGGTGAGATGCCGAAACAGCTGGCGCGCCTCAATCGCCATGGCGTTCCGACGATTCCGCTGTTGGTCGCCGTCGCGATCCCGATCCTCGTGCTCGCGGTGACCCGCAACTTTGAAGCGCTCGCCGGACTTTACGCAATCGGCGTGGTGGGCGCGATCGCGGTCAACCTCGGCTCTTGCACTTTTAACAAGAGGCTCGGGCTCAGCTGGTATGTCCGGCTCATCATGGGAGTGACGTTTCTCATCCTTGCGCTCGTCGAAATAACGATCGCCAAGACCAAACCTGACGCACTTTTCTTCGCAATCTGTGTGCTCGGGATCGGGCTCGGGCTTCGCGCCTATTCCCACAAACTCTCGGGATTAAAGACGGTGACGATGACGAGAGAAGTCGCAGAGATGGTGGCACCCGATCTCCCCGCCACCATGCAACCGCGACTCGAAGAAGGGCAGAAAATCATGGTCGCAGCACGCGGGATAAATCCGGTTCTTAATTTTGCGCTCGAAGAAGCTCAGCTGCGTAAGGCCGTGCTCTACGTCGTCTACATCAAGGAGATCGTGGTTTACTTCGCCGGCGCGCCGAGGCTGGTGGGAGGCGCGAAATGGAAGGACGACTCGCACGCGCAAGCCATCATGTCACTCATGATCAAGGAGGGTGCAACGCGCGGAGTCTGCGTTCAGCCAGTCTACGCAGTCAGCGAAGAACCGTCGGCCACCATCCTCGATCTCGCGGCAACGCTCGGGGTCGACTACATTATCCTTGGCGCTTCCCAACGCCGCACCGTCGCAGATCTGTTAAAGGGCAGTGTCGCAACTCAAATCGCGCAGAATCTTCCGGACACGATCCGGCTGGTAATCTTCGGGTAGATTCTGCCGACAAATCCGGTGAGCGTTCCCAAAGTCTTAATCGCGGATTCTATTTCGCAGCGCGGCATCGACGAACTCGCAGCCGGCGCGGCGCTGGATGTCACAGTGCGGACCGGATTAACCGAGGTGGAATTGGTTCGCCTTATACCTGAGTTCCACGCGCTCGTGGTGCGCAGCCAGACAAAAGTCACTGCACCAGTTTTGCAGGCCGGAACACATCTGCGTGTCGTGGGACGCGCCGGTGTGGGAGTCGACAACGTCGATATTGAAACCGCTACCCGTCGGGGCGTAATCGTTATGAACACGCCCGGAGGCAATACGATTTCGACCGCGGAGCATGCCTTTTCGCTTCTACTCTCGGTCGCGCGAAAAATTCCACAGGCCCACGCCAATCTGCAATCAGGTCAATGGGACCGGAAACAGTTTGAAGGTGCGGAGCTTTACAACAAAACGTTAGGCATCATCGGAATGGGTCGAATCGGCTCCGAACTGAGCCGGCGCGCGATTGCTTTTGGAATGCGCGTATTGGCCTACGATCCTTATCTCTCGACAAGCCGTGCACGATCCCTGCAGGTCGAGTTGATCGAGGAGTTGGATGAGCTTCTGCCCCTGGCCGACTTTCTCACCCTGCATACGCCGCTCACCTCTGAGACACATCATCTGCTCAACGCTACGCGCCTAACGAAAACAAAACGGGGTGTGCGCTTGATCAATTGCGCGCGCGGCGGGCTGATCGACGAGGACGCGCTCTGTGCGGCGCTGACGAGCGGACAAGTTGCCGGCGCGGCCCTCGATGTTTTCGAAAGCGAGCCGTTGCCGCCCGATTCACCGTTGCGCGGAATTCCGAACCTGATTCTTACTCCTCATCTCGGTGCTTCGACCGTGGAGGCACAGGAAAGCGTGGGAATCGAAATCGCGCAGGCGATTCGCGCCGCGCTCCTGGAAGGCACAATTCGCAACGCGCTTAATATGCCAAACCTCGATGCGAAAACCCTTGCGATTGTTGGACCGCACCTGCGTTTCGGCGAAAAGCTCGGGCGCTTCCTGTCGCAGATTTCGCCGAAGCGCATCGAAACTTTGCACATCAACTACAGCGGCAAGGTCAACGAAGTCGATACCACCGCGATCACGCGCTCAATTTTGAAGGGCTTCCTTCATCTCGCTGGGGGCGACGACGTGAACGAAGTGAACGCGCCCGCTTTTGCCGAAACGTTAGGCATGAAAGTAACCGAGTCGCGCCTGAGCGCGCCGGGTGATTACACGGATCTGCTGGAGCTTTCCGCTGAAGGGGAAGGCAAATCCCTCTCCGTCGCTGGAGCGTTCTTCGGCGTGACGCCCCGCATCGTTAGTATCAACAGTCGCCCCGTGGAAGCGCGGCCCCACGGCGTCATCCTCGTGCTCGAAAACACGGATCGGCCAGGAATGATTGGACGCATCGGCACACTGCTCGGCGCGCACGGCGTCAACATCGCCACCATGTCGTTGAGCCGAAATCAGGCGGGCGGACGCGCCCTTACCGTCCTCAATCTCGACACCGCACCACCACCCGAATTGCTCACCGAGGTCGCGGCAAGCGAAGACATTCAGAGCGCCCAAGTAGTGCAATTGTAGAGCCGCAGGTCCAAGATCAATCCCTCTCGCGAGGAACGCCACTTTGTCGGTTGGGGGTCGATGCCTTTCCCACCGCCGGCACGTGTCACATGGCTAATTGCGACCGCAGCTTTGGCTGGCTTTTGGCCACATTCGGCTGGGTAGCGGGATCATGAACACACGCCTGAGAATTCTCCCAAGGCATTGTAAATTTTGTTAATTTCCCGCTCAAGGTTTGAGAATTTTTCCTCGGCCTTTTCAAAGTCGCCCAAGCGCCCCAGCTCTTCGAGACGCAGGGCAATCGTCCGAGCACGTTCGGCACCGAATGCACCCAGGGAACCTACGAGCTTATGAGCGGCGCATTCCAATCCGGCGGAATCGCGTGCGGTAATGGACTCGCATATCGAAGCTAGAATTCCTGGCGTGTTTTCGGTAAAGACCTCACTGAGTTTGCGCAGCAACTCTTCGTCGCCATCTAGCTCGCTAAGCATTTCTTCCCGGGTCTTGAGCCCGGCCGGGCCGACGATGATTTCGTTTCTGGAGACCGGTTCGCGAGCGTTCCCAGCGAACTCGCGAATCGCTTCGAGCAAATCCTCCTTCCTCACCGGTTTCGAAATGTAACCATCCATGCCCGAATCGAGGCAGCGCTCGCGGTCTCCGGCCATAGCATGCGCGGTCATTTCCAAGCTCGCCATAATTTGGAACGCCGGACGGGCAAAAGTGGGACAAGTCTCCCACGAATGTGCAGATTCCCCCAAATGAGAATGCCCAAATTGCATCTGTGAGGTCCTTCGTCATTCGAAAGCTTGACCTCGCCTTACGGGGCTGCGTTGGAGCCGAGCTCAGGATGACTAGGCAGGACAACCAAAAACTCCGGGCGCCCTCGCAAACAAAACGTGAGGTGCAAAAAGGGTTGCCCTTCCTGCGCGCGATTCCTAACATCAAGGCATGACTGAAATTCTCTGGACGCTTGTTATTGGGCTCGTTGTTGGTGCAATCGCCAAGCTCCTCACGCCTGGAAGGGATCCGGGCGGCTGCATCATTACCATTCTCATCGGTATTGCGGGCGCTTTTGTGGCAGGCTACCTGGGTCGCGTTGTCGGCTGGTATCAACCTGGCCAGCCGGCTGGTTTCATCGCCTCGATCATCGGCGCCATGGTGTTGCTGCTGATCTATCGGATGATCAGCAAGCGCGGTTAACCACCCAAACGCATCGCTAGCACCCGCTCGATCCGGAGCAGAGTCTCGGTCAGATCGAAAGGTTTCAATATAAAATCGGTCGCCCCGGCGTTCAGCGCGCGCACTCTGGTTTCTTTGGTTTCATCCGCAGTCAGCACGATCACCGGCGTGCAAACTCTGTGCGGTTCGGAACGTAACCCAGCAAGAATGGCAAACCCGTCAACGTGTGGCATCATCAGATCGAGTAATACCAAGTCGGGTCCAAAGGTTTGGCACGCCTGGAGAGCGACACGAGAATCGGTGATTGTTTTCACGTTTTGGTAACCGCAGTCCTCCAGGATTGCTTGAAGCAGCTCAACGTTCGCCGGCTCGTCGTCGATCACCAAAATCTTCGATTTCTGGCAACAGCCAAGTCCATTGGCGGAGCAGAGGCCCGGCTCGCCTAGGCATGGAGTGGTTTCCTCGGTCTCGCGCTTCATTGTTAGACCGCGAGGCGTTCGACCGCGGCCGGAGCGATCTGCTCCATCGCGCGATAAAATTCCGTTACGTCGATTGGCTTGGTTATATAATCTCGGGCACCTGCATCCAGGAGCCGCTTACACTGTCCCTCGGTCGCATCTGCACTCACGATAATCGTCGGGATGTGCCGCGTTGCTTCGCTACCTTTCAATTGGGCGAGCACGTCCCACCCCGGAATATCGGGCAAATGAAGATCGAGTAGGATTAGATCTGGCAAATGCTGGCGAGCTAGATCGAGGCCCAGCCTTCCCTGCATCGCAGTTAGCAGATGAAAACCCGCGTCTTCACTCAATAGATGCTCGATCAGCGTGAGATTCGAAAGGTTGTCTTCGATATAGAGGACGGAACGGTGCGTCACCGCTTTCTCCGTTTTCGAATGCACGACCAGGTCACTCTTCGCCGAAACAGCATCAAACGGCGCTTTCTCCGCGGACAGCTCCAACCAAAATGTGCTTCCCTGCCCTTCGATGCTTTCAACTCCTATTACTCCGCGCATTGCTCGCACCAACCGCTTCGAAAGCGCCAAACCGAGGCCCGTTCCCTCGATCCCCGCTTGCTCCGCACCGAGTCGATCGAATGGTGTGAAAACGCGTTCTAATTTATCCGCTGCGATACCGATGCCCGTATCGTGCACAGCCAGTCGCACCTTGCTGCCGATACCTTCACAGGAAACCATGACGGACCCTCCCGATGGCGTATATTTCACCCCGTTATTCAAGAGATTGAGTAGCACTTGTTTTAAGCGCTGGTGATCGGCCAGAACAAAGAAGTTCGTCTCGTTTTGAGGTGGCCTGAAAAGATTAACCGAACGTTGGATCGCAAGAGGCTGGATCAAATCTATCGTTTCTTCCAAGGCAACGGACACGCTGACCGGTTCGAGTGAAAGGTGCATTCTTTCCGATTCGATGCGGCTAATGTCGAGAACCTCGTTGATCAACTTGAGGAGATGACGGCCGGCCGTCAGGATATGGTTGAGATGCGGACGCTGGGTTGGAAGCGGCTTTTGGAGATCGAGCAATTGACCGAACCCAAGAATGGCGTTGAGCGGGGTGCGCAGTTCATGGCTCATGCGCGAAAGAAAATCGCTTTTTGCGCGGTTTGCTCGATCGGCAGCTTCCTTCGCTTCACGCAGTGCCTTCTCAATCCGCTGGCTTTCGGTCGCATCGTGTGCAACACAAAATAGAATTCCGTCTGCCTCCGACCAACTCGCCGACCAGAGTACATCGACAGTCGACCCGTCCTTGCGCAGGCAACGATTCACAAAATCGGTGATCTTGCTTCCCTTGCGTGTCCGATCTTCCATTTGCTTTGTAATTACGCGGTCCTCGGGACGAACCAGGACCAAATAACAGCGACCGATCAATTCTTCCGCCTTGTACCCCCATAGGCTTTGACAGGCAGCGTTCGTCGAGAGGAACTGGCCTTTCGCATCGAGAGTACAAATCACGTCTTGGGAATTATCCATGATCAACTGATTTGCCTGGAGCGCCGAGGCCAGCTGCCGATTCGTTCTTTGCAAGGCGGCTTGAGCCTGTTTGCGCTCGGTGATATCGCGGGCGACTTGGAGCATTGTCCGTTCACTCTCTGACCAATAGGCCGACCATAGTACGTCAACCACAGTCCCGTCCTTGCGCATGCACCGATTTTCAAAGTTGGTGACAGAGTGGCCCGACATGATCTCGAGGTTGGTCAACCAGCTGTTTTCCCGGTCGTCGGGATGCACTATCTCGGCATAATTTTTCCCCAATAACTCCTCCGGCTTGTAACCCCAGAGAACCTCAGACGCCGCGCTTACTGTCACGAAGCGCCCTGCCGGATCGGTTGCACAGATCACGTCGCGTGAGTTGTCCATGATCAATTGATTAGCAGTCTCGCTAGCCTCGAATGCGGCGGTCCGGTAGGCGGTGGCGAGCATTTCCCGGGTACTGCGGAGGCATAAGATCCCGAGGAAGACGTCTTCAAGAATCACCCAAAAGCCGTATTCTAGCGATCTCCAGAGAGCACCGCTAAACGCTCCACGCATCAAAAACGGCCAATGGTCAGCGTTGACAAACTGACCGAGCGCCACGACGAGCGTAGCCGGCACAAGCACTCGCCAATCGCGGTAAAATGATAAAATTACAAGCGAACAAAAGACATGAAAATACGCTTCCGTTTGGCCGCCGCTTAGACTGATGAGCAACCCCGAGTGAAACATTTGGCAGGCCGCGATCGTGTAACGCGTGGAAGCCGAGCCAGATCTCACACGAGCCATTACGATCGGCACCAAAGTGATCGCTCCACCGAAAACGAGCGCATTCCAAACATGCAAATCGATCCCTCGGCTATCTCCTCTCCAAATCTCCGACGCGCCGAGTAGCGCAATAATCAGCAGCGCCGCCCATTCTGCTAAGAGCACGCAGACGAAAAGCCGGTCGGTTTCGCGATATACCTCCTCCCTCTGCCGGTGAAGCAAGTGTTTAACCCGCTCTGCGGGTGGGGTAACACTGGTGCCGATGTTGGAAGTCGTTAGGTCGGAGTCACATTTCATTGGGCGACGGTGGGGAATTGCGCCTCCTCTTCTTAAGCAGAGCCCGTTCCAGTATTCCTGAAATCGGCGCTGCTTGCCGCCCTATTGCCGCAATTCGCGGAATGTTCAGTCTGCGTACACGGGTTGCGCTGCCTGCGTAGTCGACCGCCCGCGACCGATCAAAGTCGACTGCGCCCTTCAAAACATCAAAAAAACGAGGTGCCGAGAACCCACCCAGGACACTGCGTCTCGGATCCCGGGGGCTGAGATTTGGTCGCCTGCCACCCAAATCCGCCAAATCGCAATAAGACGTATTTTTCCGAAATCGGTAACAACTAACTTATGAAAGTTACGGCACAAGATTCGCTTCAGAGGGGCCTTGCCAGTGAAGAAACTGAACATACGCCGGGTTTGGGAACCAGGCGCGGCCGACTCACCCTATTACAACAGCGAACAAACGTAACGTCCTTTATTTCCACAGTGCGCCAACCTTTTAAAGAACTCCCCCGATTTAAAAGTGGAAAACGCGACGCGTTTACCCTTATCGAATTGTTGGTGGCGACCGCCCTGCTTGGGCTGCTTGCCGGGAGCGCGATCTGGGGTTTGACGCTGGCAAACAATTACGCGTCTATCGCCCGGCTCTACACCGGTGCCGAAACGGCGGCCCAAAACCAAATTGACCTTATCCTTACGGAATCTCCATTCAATCCTCAAGCCAACCCTCCGCAAGTTCCAATTCCATTGACACTGGGAACCAGCGCGGCGCAAACCGTGACTCTTTATAGCGAACCGGCGGGAGCTGGAGGTCAGACCCACACGGTCACCGGACAGATGGTTACCACAGTAGTCAGCAACAACGTCGTAACCCAAGGACAAAATCTTAATCTCTACTCCGCCACCGTCGTCGTCACCTACACTTATCGAAGCAAGGTTTATCGGGTGCAGTTGAATGCGATGCGGGCCTCTGACGTATGACCCCGATACCGCTCAACCGAACACGCGGGTTCACGTTACCCGAGGTAATGGTTGCGACGGGCATAATGACGATCGTGGGCCTCATGATCTTTCTTGTCCTCAACTCCGGGATGGTTCTCTATGCTAAGAACACCGCCGTTAACACAGCCCATCAGCAGGCACGGGCCGGTGTCGACCAGATGCTGCAAAACATTCACAGCTCTGTTTCCATTCCTCAGTTGGTCGATTCGAACCTCCAGACCATCACCAATATCATCGACGGCTCGGGTTCTCCGGTACAGGCGGCGGGGATCTCGTTCCAGAGTTTCGCTGCCGGCCCATTTCCGGTAGTTGCAGATGCTCTTGCCACCGACACCTCAATCACCCTGAACTGTCCGGGCTACGTGCCAGGTGCAGGAGCGCGGCTCAACATCCCTGCGTTTGGCATTGAGCTCGACATTGCCAGCACCACAGTCTCTGGTGCCAATCTCAGGTATAATTTTAGCCAAGCGATCGGGACGGCGATCGATATCGTCGGCACGGGAATAGAGGGCGGAACCGGAACTACCTACGTCATCACGGCATTCATCACGATTCGGAAGAGCTACGCCGTCGTGGGAGGTGATCTGCGCTATTACCCCTCGAACGATCCAAGCAGCTATAAGGTCATTACCCGCAACATTAGTTCTCCCACACCTTTTAGTATTCCTTTGACGCCGGGCTCTCCACCCACGCCCCAGAATCGCTACGTCGCGGCCGTTGACCTGTCCGCCGTCGACGCGAAAACCAGCCAACGTGGTTACGGCGCGGTCAATATGTTCCTGAGTTCGAAGATTCCGTTTCGCTGCAAATTGACCAATACCCAATGAGAACAAGGCGTTATCCCAGTCGTATGCAGGGCGGTAACACTCTTATTGTCACCATTATCACGATGGTGGTGGTGGGTGTGTTCATCGATCTCGCCATGCAGTATACCAATTCCATCGGACGCAATGTGCGTCGCAGCTTGCTCCTGCGGCAGGCGACCAACATCGGCGATGCCAGTACGGAGATGGCTTTTTCAGCCTGGCGCGCTATCTGCCGGACCAGCCAGACTACCATCTTCAAGCGCAGCGATTTCGATAATGAGATTCCCACACCTACACCAGGCAATTTCCCTGGTGTATCGCAGTACACCCTGACCAATTACGCCATCTATCCTCTCGATTCCCGGTGGAATACTAAGACGGCTGGCTCGGCTACACCTGCTCCAATCGCCGGTACTGCTAGCGGTGATCTAAGCTACTATTACCTTGCCACCGCTGATGTCGTAATTCCTACCCTTGCCACCACCGCGGCCAATCTGAGTAACCCGAACGATCCCCACAACGTTGTCGCTCGCGTCCGCCGCGTTTTCCAGAAGCAGACTCTCTCTCTCTGGCGCTACGCCATCTTCTACACCGATGGCATGGAGATTCACCCCGGAGCGCCTATGACAGTGAATGGGGACGTCCATACTAACGGGAGTCTCTACACTGGGCACAATACCCTTACCTTGAACGGTAATACCACTTATGTGGATCTCTGGTCGATTGGTTTCATGTCCGGAGATAGTCAGCATCCCGAAACTCCGACAAGCCCTAACTGGGCTACCGGAAAGCCGCCGACCAGCTCGCAAGCGCAACAGCCTTACGGCGTGGTCTTGGACGACTATCATCAACTCATCGACTACACGACTTCGGCAACCACGCTCGATCCTTATCGATTCCAAAGCCAAGCAGGTGCTGTAATCACGATCGATGCTTCCAACAATGTTAAGATCTATAGCTCGGCCGGGACTGATATTACCAATGCCACGACGGGCACGAACAAGAGCATGTCCGACGCATTCAAGAGCGCCATCACGACCAATCAAACGATTACCGACAATCGGGAGGGAGCCACCACCGGCAACGGCAGTATCCGGCTTGCGACGCTTGATGTCAGCGTGATTACCACAGCCATCAACACCGGCAAGTTCGGCAACTTCAACGGCATTATCTACATTACGGACATCAGTGCTGGAGCTAACGGTCTCACTAACAAGCGCGGTATTCGATTAAAGAATGGCGCCAAGTTGCCGGATGGAAGCAGTGTTGGCAGCGCGCTGGGCTTAACCGTCGCCAGCGCCAACCCAATTTACGTTCAGGGCGATTACAACACTGGCACTACGGCTAGCGTGCAGCCTGCATCCAATTCGGGCGATCCTACTCAACCGACCGTTCCCGGTTATACCCGCCAGCCCGCGGCCATTATCGCTGACGCCGTCAATATCCTCTCCAATTCGTGGTCTGACGCTCTTGCCGGGACCGTGCCCAACGCGACCAATACCACCATCAACGCTGGAATCATTTCAGGCATCGTTCCGTCTGGCAGCGGCTATTACAGCGGCGGAGTCGAAAACTTTCCGCGCTTCCTCGAGAACTGGTCGGGCAACACACTTACCTATTACGGCTCAATGCTCGAGCTCTACAATAGTCAACAAGCTATCGGGCATTGGGGCGCAGCCAACGTCTACAGCCCGCCTAACCGTGCATGGTATTTCGACACGAACTTTCTGTCCAAGCCGCCCCCAGGAGTCATGGCCTCTTACGACTACATTCGCTCTCGCTGGTATATGCAGTAAGTCGCCGAAGCGGCGAGTTCTGGGGTCGAAATCTCTGGAGGCTCGTGAGAAAGCGCGTTCAGTTCGAGCGGTCGGGCAATGCTGGTTCGGCCCGCGTCCAATGCAGAATAAAAAGGCTACCGCGAAAGGCGCGTTGAAGCGTATCAAAGTCCGCCTTGCGTGCCACCAGTCGTGCGCGCAGCCGCGTGTCGCCCAAATTTGCGAAGGATGCTGACTACATAATCCTGGTCGTAAAAGCGGTAAATTGCCGTGATCGCATAGCTTGGCTGGCGATTGATCGAGACCGGGTTTTGCTCTTCGGC